>Ga0308161_1000244_pt1 | contig 113892 bp, 104 predicted proteins | sample PhyFR2_FD_201034 | JGI IMG/M metagenome (GOLD analysis project Ga0308161, IMG submission 201034) | Phyllosphere microbial communities from UC Gill Tract Community Farm, Albany, California, United States - DLSLF.R2 | ecosystem: Host-associated > Plants > Phyllosphere > Unclassified | place...
GCATACCGGTGAAGGCTTCCACGTCGTCCCACGCGCCGATGATGGACGGGGCGGTGGCGCTGCCGCCGGCAATCAGGTCAAAGCCGATACTGTTGGACTCATCAGAAATATTGCCTGCCGCATCCTGCGCCTTCGCCGTGATGTCGTGCGGGCCGTTCAGCAGCGGGGGCACCGGAATAAAGTCCCAGTCGCCGTTCTCATCCGCAGTGGTGCTGCCGATGGCCACGCCGTTGTCATAGATTGTCACGATGCTGTGGGCTTCCGCCGTACCCTGGATCTCAGGCTGCGCGTCGTCGGTGGTATCACCCGCATTGATCGGACCGGTAACGCTTCCCTGATCGTCGATAATCGAGACGATGACCGGCGCCGCCGGTGCCTGGGTGTCAATGATCACCAGGTAGCCGTCGGACGGTTCGGACTCGTTGCCCGCCGGATCGGTGATGACAATCGTGAACTCGTGGTCGCCGTCGTTCAGCGGCGTGTCCGGCGTGAACTGCCAGCCGCCGTTGTCGTCCGCCACCGCCGAGCCGATTGGCTGGCCGTTGTCGATGATGGTCACCACGTCGCCCGGCTGCAGGCCGCTGCCTTCCAGCGTCGGCGTGGTGTCGTCGGTGGTCTCACCCGGCTTCACGCTGCCCTGGATCGGGCCCACGTCGTCGGTGATGTCACCGATGCCGTCGCCGCCCGTGCCGCCGTCGCCCGGCTTGCCCGGCGCGGTGGTGTCAATTTCCAGCTCAAACGCCGCCGTCGGGTCGCTCACCGCGCCGGTTTTCGGGTTCGTGGAGACGGCGGTAAAGCTGTGCAGGCCTTCAGCCAGATCCGTCGCCGGAGTGAATGACCAGTCGCCGCGTGCGTTCGCGGTGACAGAGCCGATGGCAACGCCGTTGTCGAAGATTTCAACCACGCTGTTCGGCGTCGCCTTCCCGGTAATGGTGGGGGTGGCGTCGTTGGTCACGCTGCCGCTCGCCAGGTTGCCGATATGCGCCGGCTGGTCGTCGTAAACGAAGTCGATGCTCACCACCACTTTTGAGGTGTCAACGATCAGGTCGATCGGCGTGCTCGGATCCGACTCGTTGCCCGCCGGGTCGCGGATAACCACGATGATTTCGTGCGGACCGTCCTCAAGCGGAACGTCCGGGGTGTACTCCCAGCTGCCGTCGTCGCCGACAACGGTGGAGCCGATGACGTCGTCGCCGTCCTTAATGATGACGGTATCGCCCGGCTCCGCGCCGCCGCCGCCGATGGTCGGAGTACTGTCGTCGGTGGTGTCGCCGCTGTCAATCAGGCCCACGTCCGGACCGACGTTGTCTTCTGCGGTCACGTCGTCCGCCGCCGCCGGCGGCACGGTGTCGATTTCAAGCTTGAAGTTGCCGGTGCTGGCTTTGTTGCCCGCCGCGTCTGAAATCTCAGCCCTGAAGTTGTGCACGCCGTCGGCAATGTCCGCCGCAGGCGTCCACGACCACTGGCCGTTCGCATCGGCGGTCACGCTGCCCTGCACCTTGCCGTCCATGATGAGGGTGACGACGTCGCCCGCCGGCGCGGTGCCGCGCAGTTCAGGACGCGCGTCGTTGGTCAGCGCGCCGTCGTGCAGCATACCGGTGAAGGCTTCCACGTCGTCCCACGCGCCGATGATGGACGGGGCGGTGGCGCTGCCGCCGGCAATCAGGTCAAAGCCGATACTGTTGGACTCATCAGAAATATTGCCTGCCGCATCCTGTGATTTTGCGCTCAGCTCATGGTCGCCGTTCACCAGCGCAGGCACCGGAATGAAGCTCCAGCTACCACTCGCATCAGCATGCGTAGAGCCGATGGCTACGCCTTTGTCATAGATAATGACCAGGCTGTCCGGCTCTGCGGAACCGCGCAGTTCAGGCTGCGCGTCGTCAGTGGTGTCGCCGTCGTTAATTACGCCTGTAACGCTGCCCTGATCATCAATCAGTTCGTCAATGGTCGGAGCAACGGGCGCGGTGGTGTCAACAATCACCAACCACGGGTCGGATTCTGGTGAAGTGTAGCCGTTCGGTGTTTCGATGATGATGCTGAAGTTATAGTCGCCGTCAGCCAGATCGGCTGGAGGGGTAAAACGCCAGCCGCCATTTTCATCGGCCACGGTGCTACCGATCGGCACGCCGTCCTGAATGATTGTAACGATGGTGCCTGGCTTCTGGAAGGAGCCTTCCAGTGTCGGTTTCGTGTCGTCAGTGACGCCGCCGTCCGGAATGGAACCGGTGATTGCGCCGACGTCATCAATGATGTCGCCAATGCCTGGCGTGTTGCCTTCGCCGGGCTTGCCTGGGATCTCGGTGTCAATGTTGACCACCCAAGGGTCAGACGGCTCAGAGCGGTTGCCTGCTGGATCGCGTGCAATCACTTCAATAATGTGTTCACCATCCGGCAAACCTGGTGATGGTGTAAATGCCCAGCTACCGTCTGCGCCAACGATGACGCTGCCGATTTCTTTGCCGTTGTCGATGATGATGATAGTGTCGCCAGGAATCTGATCTTTGCCGCTAAAGGTTGGCGTGTCATCGTTGGTCCAGCCGCCGTTACTGATCGGGCCGGTTTTCGGCTCGGCGTCATCTAGCACGCTGTCAATGGTTGGACGCTCAGGAGCCTCGGTATCAATGATCACCACAAACTCGTCGCCAGGCGCACTTTCGTTACCATTATCATCGCGCTCAACCAGTTCAAAGTGGTGCTCACCGTCTTCAAGCGGCGTTTCAGGTGTCCATGTCCAGCTCCCATCCTCGCCTACGATGGTTGAACCAATGATTTTTCCTTCATCACGAATAATAACTGTATTACCCGGCGTGCCGGTGCCCACAAATGTTGGGGTATTATCATCGGTAACGTCGCCGCTTTTAATTGGGCCCTGAAAATCTCCCTTATCGTCAGTAACGTCTTTCAGCACTGGCGTTTCTACGCCGCCGCCCTCTCCACCATCTCCGCCACCGTTATTACCGCCTTTATCACGATTATGGGCAATAGCGGTCGCTAATCCGGCTGCAGCAATGATACCTGCCAAGGCACCCAGCGCAATTAATGCAGGAGATAATGCAAAGGGTGCCAGTGCAAGTCCATCAAGTCCCGTGATGGTGCCTGCGCCCAACACCAGCGCAGAGCTTTCGCCGTCCATCAGGAAGGCGGCGTCGTTATCACTGTCACCATCAGAAGAGATGTATTCGTGCCACTGACCGTCCTCAGCTTTACCTACCAGCTCACCTGGTTTATCGAAGAAACCTTCAATAATCAGCTGAGGCTGTTCGGCATCAGTGCCTTCCAGTATGACGTGCAGGTCTTTGCCCACTCGCTTAACGGTGATGTTTTCAGGTGCAACGCCATTTTGACCTTCAGTCAGAATATATTTGGCACCTTTAATCGCCTTGATTTTAACAGGCTGCCCCACCTTCTCAGTGCGCAGCGCTTCGGCTTTGACAATGGTGTTGTTATCAACCACTGCAGCGTTAACTTGTACGAGACTCATATAGACCCTTTAAACCAATGAGATTCCATACCCAACTTGGGCGGTTATAACTGGGTGGTCCTATTTGATCCTGGCCCAGATAACAGCACTTTTTACAGAATCGTCTCTAAGGGGAATACAGGCACGGTCTTGGAAGGGTTAGTAAAAATATGCAGTAATTCAAAATATTTCATTCAGCTTGTTTAATGAGTGAAATTCAAGGACGGACTGGGTATTAATTAAAGATGATATTTGTGTATGTCTTTTTTGTATCTGATTATGAAGCCTTTAAACGCATAGCCAAATTGGGTCAAGGAATAAAGGGATTGTAAACAAGACCGGGCTTAGTGTTTGCCGTATGGATTTTCATCAGCATAGGTACATTTAAGCAACCGGAATCTACCTTTATGACACAGCTTGAACAACATATTTTCCAGGCACCTCCGGAAGACGGACAACGATCAGAACTAGTCGCTTTTAACGCTACCGATACCTCGGCGCGGCTGGATGAAGATGACTTCGAAGAACGACACGGCAGCAATTATCTTTTACGTCATCACCTGACCGGCTGCTCTCAAACACTTTATACAATCGATTTTCAGAATGACTTTGTTGTCCCATTTGTAGAAACTCTAACGACACCCCAGTTGACTGACGTCGTAAATGCAATTTCCCCCTCCTCTGTCGAAGTCTTCGTAACTGGGACACAGATTGCTGAGCCTCCTACATTCGTATCGATGCTTAGTGACCAGAGTGCACCAGCATCAGTGCAGCAAGACGGCGCACCATTGAATAATGCCCCCCTATCTGAAAATTCTGTTGCTGATCAATATGATTTAACGTCAGTGAAAATCGTACAGGCAGTTTCATCACCACCCGAAATCATTCAGCCAGTCTCTGCTAAGGTATCTGAGTACCAAACCACTCAGTCAAAAATTGCTGAAAGCTTAACGGCAGATTTTAATGATGGCTCATTGGGTGGCTGGAAACTGGGTGATGGGCTGGTAGTGGAGGAAATATTAACGCAAGGCAAACTGCACTTTACGGAGGAGACATTTACCACTGACGAGCCCCTGCTCGAACAGGTATTCTCACTTCAGAGAGGCACTCGTTATCAATTCGAGATGGAAGTTGGATATTCGCAAGGTACCCCACCGCAGATTGATCTTGTGGTAAACGAAATCGCTATACCGATGGAGGTTTATAAGCAGGGCGACAGCTATTATTTACGCGGCGAGTTTGTTGCCAGCAGTAATGAGCCCGTTAATCTGATTATCATGCCCGTCACCCCTCTTACTTCCTCTGCTTCACTCTGGCTCGATAATATCGCCCTTACGCCAGATTATGCGCCATCTGAACAGATTAACCTGCCCTATATGATGCCATTCGTTGATGAGCCAGTGCTCTCATTTGGTATCCTGCATCCTGCAGATACGGAGTTTGAGCCGGTTTTCGCGCCTCAGATTGAGCAAGTGTTAAGTGCTCCCTCTGTCGTGCAGCCCTCCTACAGGCTGGCAGAAATGCCAGAAGAGATTTTAATGCAGGCCGGCGATAGTGTTGCAGAAAATCTGATCTGTGCAGAATGGAATCATCAATCCATCACGCTCCCGGAGTCATTCATTGCAAATGCAGCTATGCCTCATACTGTGAATGATGATTTGGCGTATCTGGTGATTTAATCCGACGAGAATTGCAATCTTAAGTGGTTATTTACTCATCAGTAATTAACCACTTAAGTTTAATTATCAGTGCAGATATATAGATAGCTATACGCCATGATAATAAGGAGAACGATGTTGAAGTGGCGATATGGCTTGATTACTGAAAAAGATCTTCACGATACTTGAACAGTTCAAGGTCAGAGGATAGTCCGAGCTTTCTCATACCGGTTTGTTTGTGCCCACTGATCGTTTTGCGGCTGCGCTTCAATTTCGCCGCGATTTCAAAAATTTCCATTCCGTCCAGGAAACAGCGAATGACTTCCGCTTCCCGTGCTGTCAGTAATTTACTCAGTTCAGTAATGGATTGCATTTCGCCCCCCTGCTCTACTGGCCCGTTAAGCAAAGCTTCATCACGCTTCCGAGAGGGAACCTGAGACAACGCGCTGGCGATATTATCTGGAACATAGCGTTGACCTTTATACACAGCGCGAATGGCATCAAAGTAGACGGAGGTTTCTTCACGCTTACCGATATAGCCTTTAATGCCCACCATATAGGCACTGCGAATAACCGCTACGCTCTCGATAGAGGATGACAGCAAGATTTTCAGGTTTGGGTGACGCACTATGAGTTGCTTAATCAGTGATAAGCCGTCGAGTTCATCGTTATTAAGCACGTAATCCAGCACGAGGACATCTACCTCACTTTCATGCGTACGTAAAAAGGTAAGCAACTCACTGCTGTGACCAAAGCTTCCAACTATGGAAGTATCCGGTTCATTCCGGGCAACCACTTCAAATGATCGACGTATAATTGGATGATCGTCCAGCAATGCAATACGAATGGTTGGGCCTTTCATACCTGTCATACCTTGCCTCTTTATTGTGACCCCAGGAACCGATGGGCCGATTAATTTCATAATTTGATTCAGATGATCTGCAGGGAGTGCCAAAACGAATTGCAGAAACACACATACAATTCTTTAAAACGTCATCATCTACGTCGCGCAAAACGAGTTGTAATTGGGATAATTCTTGTTTTTATCGGGCTCCATTCCTATGAGACGCGTCTTGGTTCGTTGTCCGGACTCAGACCCAGCCTGGATTAATATAGGAATAACTATCCAATAATAGTCAAATCTGACCCAATACATTTCATTGCTTAGCTATGATACTGACACATCTGCCGCTAGGCTGTTGCTATCACTGTGATTACTTTGTAGGAAATTTCTGCTTCATATGCGCCTTTTTCTTATCGTCACCCTCTTCCTGCTTAACGGCATTGCGTGTTCTGCCGCAATCGCCTCAGGCGCAACCGAGTTGACACTACAGCCGCGTATGCAGGTGTATCAGCCGCAGGTTCAGCTCAATGCTCATATTCATAACTGGTTAAAGGAACACCCGGAAATTCGTGTGGCAGTCTGGGGGCCGTCCCATCCTCCACTGGGGGAAGGAATGGAGCTCGGCATCTATCAGGGGATTAACGCAGATTATCTGGCCGCGATTCAGAATATATTGCAGGTAAAATTTCGGATTTTTTATTACCCAGACAGTAAGGAGGCGATGGAAGCGCTTCGTCTCCATCAGGTGCAGATGCTGGCCCTGTGGGATGGAGCACGTTGGCCTGATAATAACATCATAGCCAGTATCCCCTGGCTCATAGATGAAAATGTTCTGCTCATGCAAAGTAAGGAAAATCTTACCAATCATTCACAGGGATTGATCGGGGCGATACAGGATGAAATTACCCCTAAAAGCCTGCGTCAAAACTACCCTGCTGCGCAGTTTCGCTTTTTCAGCAATTACGACATGGCTGTTAATGCTGTACTCATCGGACAATTCCGCGCCTTATGGCTAAACCGTACGACGGCTGAATATCTTGTTCGATATCACCAATTGGAAAACGTGCATCTGCACCCCAGTACGGCATTGAGCACTCAAAATTTCAGCTTTGGCGTCGATCGGCACCTAACACTACTTCATGCATCTTTAAACATCGCGCTGGAACAGCTGCCTTTAGCCAGCCGCATCCATATTGCTGCAGGCTGGGGAGTAGATCGCCGCTCGGTGATTAAGCAAAATCCCCTTGGACTGACAACAGAAGAAGTACAGTGGTTAAAAAATCACGTACAGATTGAGGTGTTGCTGAATCAGCAGGATCCGCCCCTGAGTTACCGCAATAACGATGGACTATTTGAAGGTTTAATTATTGACATACTGGATGAGCTTAAAGAGCGCTACAATCTGCAGTTCACCTATTACGGTTACGATAATGCAGAGCAACTCGCGGCAATGCGTTTACAACACCCTGACGCACTAGTGACTAACCACTGGCATCAGCAATCGGCGAGTACCCTGGACGCCTATCATGCGGTGCTGTTTACCACACCCGCGGTTGTAGTAATGAGCAAAGATGTCGCCCTGCCCAATTCATTTAACGATCTCAAAGGAGAGCGACTGAGTATCAGCCGTGACAACCCGCTGATTCCCTGGATTGAGACGTGGTATCCCTCAGTCAGATTGGTAAAAGCTGATTCAACCGGTGCGGCCATGCAGTTGCTTAATATGCAGCGAGTGCGGGGGGTGGTTATTCCTCAGCTGGCCGCCAACTATTTGTTACGCGAACATCAGGATAATGCGCTTCGCCTGGCGGTGTCAGTGCCGACACCATCACTTAGCCTGATGATGAGTTCTGCGGACAACAGACTGCTTCCGATACAGATCATTCGCAAAGCGTTAAACGATCTTTCCCCGGATAGAATGATGTCGCTTGCCGCTCCCTGGCATAAGTTAACCCCACCAGCCCGCGAATCCTGGCGTGATCATCTGGTGAGCACGCTGGTATGGTCCATCCTTACCCTTCTGATAGTGATTGCCGGAGCGTGGTGGATAGTTCATCTTTACCGGATCATTCAGCGTGGAAAGCTGCTGCAAGTTGAGCTCACCAATCAGTTAAGCTTTACACAAACACTCATTGACAACACCCCGGTCGCAATTTATGCCCGCGATCGGGCTGGACGCTTAATTCATTTTAATCGGAGCTGGAGCGACACCGTTAAACGCTCCGGAGAAGCGTTGTTGGGCAAAACCATTGCTGATATAGACAGTATGGATGCTGCTGACATTACGCATCTTGAGCAACGTTATCAGCAGGTTTTAGCTCTGGGCGAAGAACAATACTGGTCCGGCTCACTGAAATTTGATGGAGAGAGCCGGCTGCTATCAGGCTGGTCTGTACCGTGGCGCGATAATAATGAAAAGGTCGGCGGGTTAATTGGTGGCTGGCTGGATCTCAGTGAAAAAGAGAAGCTCATTGCCAACCTCAAGCAAGCAAAAGATGAGCTTGAGCAGGTCAATGCCAGTAAAAATGCCTTTATGCAAAGCATGGGGCATGAGATACGCACCCCCCTCAATGCCATAATCGGCCTGCTGGAAATTGAGCTGCAGCAGCCACAAGCGTGCACTAATGAAAATCTGCCGTTAATCTGGGAGGCCGCGTGTAGCTTGCTGTCACTGATTGGCGATGTGTTCGATATATTCCGCGCTGATAACCAGCAGCTTAAGGGGCTGGTACGTGTGGTTAATCTGCCTCAGTTGATAGAGAGCATAACGGCGCTCTACCGACTCCAGGCCGAAGAAAATGGCTTGAAGCTTGAAGCGGAGTACGAACTTAAAACTGAAACGTTCTCCATTGACTCACTTATGCTGATTCGGATGTTCTCAAGCTTGATACGAAACGCCATCAAGCATGGGGCTGGGGAAGTAATCTCTGTCGCCGTGTATCAGGGGCGAACTGAACCAGACGCTCCCACCGTGCCTTTGGTCATTGAGGTAGCCAATCAGGGCATCATTCAGCAGGAAAAAATGTCAGAAGCACAGTCAACAGGATGGTCTGAAACTGGAATGACGCTTGCCGCCTGCAAAAAAATGGCAGACGGCATTGGCGCTGAGCTGACGATTGAAAGTGATGAAGAAGACACGGTGGTCAGTTTTCATTTTTATGCAGAGCCAGTTACTGAAGAACTACGCCATCAGCCTGCAACCAGCGAGGCTGTAATTCCACGGATGAACATCATGATCGTTGATGATTACGCACCCGGCCGCCGCGCATTGCGTCAGCAATTAGAAAGTTGGGGGCATAAGGTTACTGAAGCGGAAAATGGACTCGACGCGCTTACGCACTGGGATTTTGAACCGGGGATTGACTTGATCATAACCGACTGCACCATGCCGGAAATGGATGGCTTTGAGCTGGCCCGGATATGGCGCGGTCGTGAAGCTAAACAGCGCGCAACACGGATACCCATTTTCGGCTTAACTGCTTTAACCGGCCCCGAAGCCAAACAACGCTGTATTACATCAGGCATGGATGAATGTCTACTTAAACCGCTATCAGCTAATGAATTGCGCACTATTCTGGCTGGCCTCTTCCCTTCTCATACATTGGCTGAGGAGAATACACTGCAATATGCCGTGCAAACGCCTGAAATAATGGCAGAAATATTATCAATAAATCAGGAAGATGCACTCGCGCTGCAGCAGTTTCTTAATGAGGAAAATCACGAAGAAACGGGGCGAATGGCACACCGTATTCTTGGCGGAGCAAATCTTATGCGTGAGCAAAGACTCGTTGAAGCCTGTGAGGCGGTAGAGCGTGCCTGTAACGAAAATCGGGATTGGTCAGAAATTATTTCGCTGGTGGAATTGCTATTGACTGAAATAGATAGTGTTAATAATAAGTTAATTGAAAAGTTATCCTAAAGTGCGTTTGAGTCATTTTTTCTTAATAAAAGCTAATATTACACCGCTTCACAGACCTGTCCTGTATATCCTTTATACTAAATATGCGAGATTAAGCCATGGAATACACAAAGGTAAAGATTATGGAGAAGATTGTTATTTTTGATAACAGCCCGCTGGTTATTGCTGGGTTAGAATATATTTTACAGGGTTCTGATTTTGATGTGGTCGCAGCTACCTCTAACGCAGACACCTTTTTTTCTCATATTATACTGGAAAATCCTGATTATGTTATCATCGATCCCCATTCGATGAAAGATGAGTCTATACAGCGTCTTAATTATTTAAAAAAACTTTTTATTGACTTGAAAGTGATAATTTTTTCCAGTTCCAACGCCATGTTCCATTTGATGCGCAGTTACCGATTTACTCTGGAAGCTTATCTTGATAAAAATCAACCACTTGAGAATCTACTCCGGGTATTAATCACTCAAAAGAATGACGATGCCTTGACCAGTTTTCGTCCGGAATGTGTATATAAAATATTTAATGCCCCCGACAATTTATTGCAATTAACTAACCGTGAAATCCAGGTTTTATATAAAATAATCACAGGTAAAACTAATAGAATCATTGCTGAAGAAATGTTTTTAAGCAATAAAACAGTCAGTAGTCATAAACGCAATATTATGCACAAAATCGGCGCCAAAAGCCTGAGGGACGTGTTTGATTTTGCAAAACTCCATGGATTGTAGTCACCCTGAATGTTCTTTTGATATAGATTGTGGAGCCGATACTCGACTCCACATTGTTACTTTTTCACAGACTACTGCAGCGCAACCTTATTTATTCTGCTCAGAAAATTCATTCAGGGCCTTAGCGAGCATTTCGATCGAACAGGGCTTAAATAAACATCCGTTCATTCCCGCGTTCAGGCAGCGTTCAACAACTTCCTGCATAGCATTAGCAGTGAAACCAAAGATCCATATGGGTTTCTGCCCATTATCTTTCTCGAAATCACGAATACGTTGAGTAAGCTGATATCCATTTACATTGGGCATATTGCAATCAGTGATTAATACATCAAATTCATGTTGCTGCCACAGTAAAAAACCTTCCGTTGCATCCGCAGCCGCATGGGAATGATGGCCTAACCAGGCTAATTGTTTTGCCATGAGAATCCGATTCGCTGCATTATCATCAATTACCAGCACCTTCAACGCAGCCTCTTCCGTAACAGGCACAGCCGCATTTTTCGTCACGTTTTTCACCGATGAGTTTGCCAGTTCCAGTTCAAATTCTGCACGTACCAGCGTGCCTTCATGCAGCACGCTGCTCAGCGTCAGCCCGCCCGACATGGCCATACACAAGGTCCTGCTGATATAAAGGCCTAAGCCCGTACCGGCACGACGATTATCCGCCTGTGCAAAAGGTTTAAACAGGGCTTTCTGCTGTTCAGCGGGTATGCCTACACCGCTGTCCTTTACACTGATGACATAGCGAGCTAAACGCTTTTCCGTATCGATAATTTGCTCAAGGTGAAGATGTACACCGCCGTAATCCGTAAATTTGATAGCGTTGCTGAGAATGTTTGACAGCACCTGTTTTATGCGCAAAGAATCACCAATCACGTCAACGATTGGCTCACTAGGAAATGTCTTATTCAGCAGTATGTTTTTATCCAGCGCCAGCCCATTAAAGATGACCATTAACTGGTTTATCAGGTTACCCAGGTTCAGTGGGCCGGGATTGAATTCCAGATGTCCCCCTTCAATACGCGACAAGTCCAGGATATCCCCGACTAAACCTATTAATCCTTCTGCCGCCTCGTGCGCCACTTCCAGCGCCTGTAAATCGTGTTTACCTTCTCTGCCAGACTTAATAGCCATATCCAGCATGCCAATAACTGCATTCATTGGGGTCCGAATCTCATGGCTCATTGTCGATAAAAAAGTTGACTTTGAACGATTAGCTTCTTCAGCTTTTTCAGTTGCTTCAGACAAATTACGTAATAACTTCAATCGTTCTGAAATGTCCCACATGCCAGTAATTACACCAACCACGTTTCCCTGTTCATCGTGCCAGGGTGTAAGCCAGATATGGGCTGCTTTCTCTTCAGAGGTGTCCTGATGTAACAGTGTATATTCACGGTCAACTGAAAAAGGTCTGTCGTATTTGATGGAGTCCATAATCTGGTTATGCCAGAAGTCGATCTCGTCAGCTTGCAAATAAGGCGGTGTTTCAACGAGCGTGCGCCCCTGCAGCTGGTCATAGGTCAATGAAGTTCTCTCAACATAAAGCTGATTGCAATAGATAAGACGCCCCTCCCTGTTGCGTAATGCCATGGGAAATGGCAAGCCTTCAACGAGCTTTTCAAGCATCCGCAATTGCTCAGTTACGCGTTTACGCGCTAATTCAGCCCGATTCATTTGCTTACGTAGCCATAACAGGCGAGCCAGTGTCATCAGCAGGATGATGGCGGTGACAAGCCCAGACACAGTCAGTGTGACTCGATTTCGTTGCCAGAAGCTATCAATCACCACCATATTATTTGGCCGCCACCGGTTCGCAAGAATTTCCAGTTGATCGGGCGGCGTTGAGCGGAGAATTTTATCAAGAATAGACAGAAGCTCTGGATCTGCCTTACCTACACCAAACGAAAGATATGCCGGATCCCCGCCGATGGTATTGACAATTTTAAGCTCGTCACGAAATCGTTTATTAATCTTATAATCCGCAGTAATCACGATGCTCACAAGCGCATCCGTCTTTCCTGTTGCTACGCTGTTAAACATCTCATCATCATTACCGTAATAAACCAGCCTGATTTCCGGATAACGTGCTTTAATTTCATCAGCAAGGGCAGCTTGTTTCACAACGGCAAGCGTTTTTCCGCGCAGGTCTGCAAGATCCGTGATGTTATTTTTTTTGGTTCCGGTTACTAATACAAACGCGCTGCGGTTATAGGGATAGGAAAAATTAATTTGTTCTTGCCGGGCACGGCTAGGTGCCAATACCGCGATCATATCCGCCTGCCTGGTGTTCACCTCCTTGAGGATACCATCAATGGTATCGCCCCTTTTAAAGCTAAACCGTAATCCGGTTTTCAGTCCTACCCAGGCCAGCACATCCAGCGCTATACCATGCACCTCTCCGTACTGATCAAAAAAGGCAACAGGTGCGAAATTATCCCGACCATATATCAAAACTTTGACGACGGGATGCTCCTTAACCCACTTCTGTTCATCAGCGCTCAGTACCAGTGGTTGACTGATGTGCAGCAAATCACTTTCAACACCCGTCTGCCAGTATTGCTGTATCCTGAATTCTGTTCCCTGCGGTATCTCCGCCAGGATTTGATTAATTAAAGTATGTAAAATGGTATCGCTTCGACGCAAGGCAAAAACAATTTTCCGCGCAGGTATTTTGGCAACGCGCTCTATGCGAAGATTATTTAGATAGTTGCGTACAACGGGATAACTGTTACCAATATATACCTGTGCATTATTAAACGCGACCGCGCTGAGTGCCTCCTGGTAGGTATCATATATTTGAAAACGGGCCTTTGGATAAACTGCCTTCACAACATCCAGCGGTAAATAATCCGCAGCCATCGCCACGCGCTTATCAGCCAAATCAGCGGGAAGCGGTTCGGCGTTCGTGCTTCTAATGGCAATCAACGGTTGCTCTGCTGCATAGGCGGCGGAAGAAATATAACTGTTTGTGGGCGGAAAAGCAGTGATACTGGGTATGAGATCTATTTCGCCTCGAGCGAGGGCACGCCATAATAGCTCATCACGCTCATAGCGTACAACGTTGACCTTGAGATTCAGTCTGGCCGCCACAATAGCCAGATAATCGGCGCTTAGCCCTTCATATTCATGATTTATGGTGCGCAGACTGTATGGGGGCGCATCATTAACACGGATGCCTATGTTAAGCACCCTTTTATGTTGTAGCCAATTTTGCTGTTCAGGGGTAAGCGTAAGAGCAGGCGAATCTGGCGCATGTATGTGCGACAGCAGTGTCCATGATGCCGGACTCTCCGCTCTGGCGTGGATTGGTTGCAGAATTACAACCAGAAATAACATTCTGAAAATGTAAACAATCTGCGCCAAGTTCATCCATCCATTAACTGATTTTAAGTACAGCTTACTAGTTACTTAACTTAGCATCGCTATGAGGGTTTTCTACTAAATCGTTGTTTATAGTCAATACCATGGAAAGAAAATACTCCAGGCGCAGTCTTCTTCCTCTATTGTTTAAAAAAAAAGCCCGCTAAATCAAGCGGGCCCGATTCTGAATGAATCAAAATGATACTTTCCAATTCACCTATTTATGATCACAGCGCCTTCACACACATCATGCGATGGGTCGTCCCCTCGGTTGAGCGGAACAGATTTCCTGTTGCCAGTGCAATGGAATCCCTTTCACCGGAAATGCCGCCGGTATTCGTACTGGTGCGGTATCCATAGTTACCGAACCCACCGTTAGCTGCACCTCCCCACTCGCCGTACAATGTACCTACAGCGCGCGTACCATCGCTACCAATGGTCGTTGCATTAGTTACATTCGCTGATGTTGGCACGGACATACCGTTTGTACTGCAAAACGATGATACGGCACTATAGTTGCCAGGAGTAGAACCATTGTTGATAAACCAGCTGACGGGATTGAGCGTATAGCTGCCCATCGATACTGTTGTTGCATTATGCTTTACCTCAAGCCTGGCTGTTTTCGCAGCCGTCATACTACCGACTACGGTGACCTTACCAGTAGCAGTGACACTTACCGCTGCATTGTCTGACGTAAAGGTATATTGACCAGAGGCAGGTGTTGAACCATTAATTTTCAACTGGAACGTTGCGCCCTGGTACACAGTCTGAGGGAATCCTTCGCTCAATGAAAAGATATGCCCTGCGGTCTCAATTCCGGATAAAGCCAAAAACGTAACCGATGTTCCCGCCATGCTCAACCCGGCGCCGTTCACTTCAACACCAATAGTCGTGCTTCCGTAATCGCTACCTGTCAGTTCTGCGCTGTATGTCCCATCATTGTTATCCGTTACGCTGCCGACATTGCTCCCGGACAGGCTGGTAACGAATGTGACTGACTGACCACTCACTGGATTATCATTACGATCTTTCAGCACCAACCTGAGGATGGAAGTCGCATTGCCATTAGCAACGATGCTTGATTCTGAAGCACTTAATGTTGACTTCGTCCCGTCAAGGTGGGCGCTGTCAGCCATTAGTGTTACGTCAGTGGCAGTCACTGCAAATGCCTTACCATCTATTGTCACCGTAATGCTTGATCTACCCGATTTCGTACCCGTTAGGGTTGCGGTGTACGTACCGTCACCATGGTCCAGCACGCTGCCGAAGGCGCTGTCATTAAGGCTGCTGACGAACGCCACCGCCTGGCCGCTAACCGCGTTATCGTTACGATCGCGAAGCGTCAGGGTGATAACAGAGCCGTCAGCACCGTCCGCCACAATCGCTGGCCGGGATGCAGTCAACAGAGACCTGCCTGTGTCAAGGTTACTGCTGTCCGCCGTCAGGGAGACGTTCACCGCTGCTACGGCAAAGTTACTGTCATTTACCATTGCCGTAATACTGGTATCGCCCGCTTTCGAACCGGTCAGGGTACCGGTGTAAGTTCCATCTCCGTTGTCTGTCACGCTGCTAACGGCGCTACCCGCAAGGCCGCTGCTCAACATCACTACCTGGCCGCGAACCGCGTTATCGTTACGGTCCTTAAGCGTAAGCGTGATAACCGAACCGTCCGCACCGTCCGCCACAATCGCTGGCCGGGATGCATTCAACAGTGACTTGCCTGCATCAAGGTTGCCGCTGTCTGCGGTCAGAGTGACCGTCGCCGGAATTACAGCAAAATTGCTGCTGTTGATTGTTGCCGAAATGCTGGTAGCTCCCGCCGTAGTCCCCGTCAGTGTGGCTGAGTAGGTGCCATCCCCATTATCGGCTGCACTGCTCACTGCGCTGCCCGGGAGGCTGCTGACAAATGCCACCGCCTGGCCGTTTACTCCATTATCGTTGCGATCCTTCAGCGTCAGGGTGATCACCGAACCATCGGTACCGTCTGCCACAATCACTGGCCTGGATGCGTTTAACAATGACTTGCCTGCGTCAAGGTTACTGCTGTCAGCCGTCATAGAGACATTAACCGCTGCTACGGCGAAACTGCTGTTGTTAATCGTAACCGTAATGCTGGCACTGCCCGCTTTCGTTCCGGTCAGAATACCGGTATAAGTGCCGTCGCCGTTGTCCCTGACACTATCGATCGTACTGCCACTCATATTGCTCATGAATGCCACGCTCTGGCCGCTTACCGGATTGTCGTTACGGTCCTTCAGCGTAAGGGTGATAGCCGAACCGTCAGTACCGTCCGCCACAATCACTGGCCTGGATGCAGTCAACAGAGATTTACCAGCGTCAAGGTTGCTGCTGTCTGCAGTCAGAGTGATCGTCGCCGGAGTTACGGAAAAAATGCTGTCGTTAATCATGGCCGTGATACTTGTATCGCCCGCTGCGGTACCTGTCAGGGTGGCAGAATAAGTGCCGTCACCGTTATCAACTACGCTGCTCACCATGCTGCCAGCAAGGCTGCTGCTCAATGCCACTTTCTCACCGCTTACCTTATTGTCATTGGCGTCTTTCAACGTCAGGGTGATCACCGACCCGTCAGTACCGTCAGCCACAATTGTTGCCTTAGATGCGCCCAACGTAGACTTACCTGCATCAAGGTTGTCGCTGTCCGCTGTCAAGGAGACGCTCGTAGCCGTCACACCAAATCCAACGCCGTTAACGCTGACGGTAATACTGGTGCTGCCCGCTTTTGTGCCGGTCAGGGTAGCTACATAGGTACCGTTACCCTTGTCTGTGACGCTGCTCACCCCGCTGCCGTTCAGGCTGCTGTAGAACACCACCGCCTGACCACTCACGACGTTGTCGTTGCGGTCCTTTAATGTCAATGTGATCACCGAGCCGTCAATGCCGTTAGCTACAACAGATGCCTTTGATGCACCCAGCGTCGAATTAGCGCCATCAAGGTTGCTGGTGTCCGCAGTCAGGCTAACGTTCACCGCCGCGACTGCGAACGCCTTACCATTGATGGTCACCGTAATCGTCGCGCTGCCGGATTTGGTGCCAGTGAAGTTGGCGGTATACGTGCCGTCACCGTTGTCCGTGACGCTACCCGGGCTGGTGCCCGAGAGGCTACTGGCAAACGCCACCGTCTGCCCGCTTACCACGTTACCGTTGCGATCCTTCAGCGTCAGCGTAATGACCGATGCATCGGCGCCGTTGGCAACGACAGAGCCTTTAGAAGCGCTGAACGCCGACTGAGTTGCATCCAGGTTTTCGCTATCCGCCGTCAGGCTGACGTTCACCGCAGCAACGTTGAAGCTGTTGCTGTTGACGGTTGCCGTAATGCTGGCGCTACCTGCTTTCGTGCCCGTCAAGTTTGCCGTATAGGTCCCGTCACCGTTATCTGTTACGTTTGCAAGCGTGCTGCCGCTCAGGCTGCTGGCAAAAACCACCGTCTGACCGATGACCGGATTATCGTTACGATCTTTGAGCGTCAACGTAATGCCCGAAGCGTCTGTACCGTTTGCCACAATTGATGATTTAGTTGCATTCAACGTGGACTTGCCTGAATCAAGATTACCTGAATCTGCCGAAAGGCTGATGTTCACAGCTGCGACTGAAAACGCCGTACCGTTCACGCTGGCAGTTATCGTCGCGGTGCCGGATTTGGTGCCGCTAAAACTCGCGCTGTAGCTGCCGTCACCATGATCCGTTACGCCGCCTGCCGCCGTACCGCTGAGGCTACTGAAGAACACTATCGTCTGACCGCTCACCGGATTACCGTTGCGATCTTTGAGAGTGAGATTGATGAGTGTGTTGTCAGCCCCGTCCGCCACAATCGCGGGCTGTGCTGCGCTGAGAACTGACTTACTCGCGTCAAGGTTACCGCTGTCTGCGGTAAAGTTTACCAACGGCGCGTTCACAGCATTACCGTTATTAACCGTTGCGCTTACCTGTAAAGGGGTCGCTACTACACTTGTCAGCTTCACACTGGCAATACCCGTTGTGTCAGTATCGCTGCTTTCTGTACTGAGTTTACCGCCATCGGCACCCCAGGTGACGGGGACACCCGGAACCGGATTGCCATTGGCATCGATGATGCGCGCGCTGAAGGTAACACTATCCTGACCATCAGCCAGCGCGCTGTTGCGGTCCACGCTCAGATTGCCTGCCGGAAGTGTTGCAGAGCTGCTATCAGCAATAAAGCGCGCATTAACCCGTGCGCTGCCACCGTTAGGCGTTGTCGCCGTGACTGTTACTGCTTCGGCCACCGTATTAGTGAAGAGCAGGGTTACATAGCCATCTTTATCGCTGGTTGCCGTAAGGCTGCTGCCCGCCGCAACCTGCGCCGTGCCGCTCAGTGTGAAGGCAACCGACACATCAGGTACGGGGTTACCATAGGCATCAGTCACTCGCGCCTTCGCCTGGCTTTCATTTTTGCCGTTAGCGATGACATTATCCATTACCAGCTGAATATCGCCCTCTTTCACCACAGCCGAAGCCGCATCACTTACCTGCCGCACAGATACCGATGGCAGCGCCAGCGTATCTAAAGCAGGCGAGACGATCGCAACAGAGGCGCGCGTGCCGGCAGTAAGGGTCAGCGCATATACGCCGCTTTCCCGTTCCGTCACATCCCCGAGCGTTGCCGCTTTCACTGATACGGGTGCAGCTTTAGCCTTGCTTATGACTTTGTTGCTGGCCTTCTGCTGTATGGGGTCAGCCTGCTCTTCAACCTCAACCTTCAGATCGGCCCCCAGGCCGCTGACCGGCTGCCCCTGTTCATCCGCCAGCGTGATAATAATATCGGAAGTGGTAGCGCCATCAGCCGGAAGGACGTTCACCGATGAGGTGGTCGTGCTGTTGGTCGCGCTGACTGCAGGACGGGTAACGGTAACCTTCGTGGTCGCAACTTTCGAAGCATTGTTGCGCGTATCGTACGCTACGCCACTCAGCAAATGTGTGTTCGCGGTGCCGGCGAGGTATTTTGGCATCACCAGCTGATAAACGCCGTTACCCGCGTCCATCACCTTACCGCCTGCGGCAATCACTGCAGCGTCGTTCCAGACGATTTTCTCCAGGCCGTATTTAGCTTTAAGGGTGTACGCGATGGGCTGCGTGCTGCCGCTCTGCCCTGCAATTTCTTTAGGCAGGGTCAGTTCAATAAGCTGCTGCTTGCGGTATTCCAGTACGATCGTGTTGTTACGCTCGACGAGATCCATGCCGCTTCCAACCAGCGTACGCTTTGCACCCACGCCAGCCGGGTCAAGCTGCGATGCAAGCGACTGCCCCAGTTGCCAGGAGAGTTGAAGGCCGAAAACGGTGTCGTTCTGGCTGCCGCTCTTTTTATGATCCACATTGAAGGAGACCAGCGGGACCGGCGTCCAGCTTAGACCGGCGGTAACGGCCCGGGGATCCTTCTGGCGGTTGTCCTTGCTCAGCAGTGCCACTTCATTTCCATAGTATTGTTCGTACATCAGGCGTCCGCCAAGAGACGGATAGGATGGCAGCCAGGCCTCAGCGCGCACGTCGAAGCCGTTAGCCGGACGCGCGTCATAATCTTCAACGTCCACTGAGTTGCGCCAGCCTGACAAACGCCAGTACCCGTTGCCTGACAGTTTAAGGTAGTCCCGCCACGCCTCGACACCGGTCCCCACGCGCTTATGGCCGCGGCTGAAGTTCTGATCGTAGAACGCGTTGTAACCCAGCATCCACTGGCTGTCAGTGAAGTGGCGCTGACCCAGACCGAAGTTCCCGGTGAACTGACCATCAACATTGCGGAGGCCATTCTGGGTGAATAAAAGCCGGGAATCGCTTTTGTAAAGCGGGACCAGCAGGTCCGCTGAGCCGGTGCGAGGTTTGAAGCGATCGTCAGTACCCAGCTCGACGCGGGCCGTGCCGAATTTCTGCATCCACTGCTGGATTTCCTGCGTCGCGGCGCCGGTTGCCTGCTGGGCCGCCATGCCGCTGAGGTTGCCCGCCTGTGCCGCCTGACCAATGGTGCTGAAGTGGCTGGCAGCGCGTCCGTAATAGGCATCCTCCTCCTGTGAGTTAAGCGCAGCCTGCACGGTGATGGCCCAGAAAGGGGTGAGTGCTACACCAACCTGAACGGCAATTTGTGCCAGCACAAAGCGTCTGATTAGCGCGGGTAGCTTAGATGGCGAGTTTGATACTCTGTCGTGACCCAGCATAAATAAAGATTCCTGAGAAAGTCCAAATCCGTGCCAGCTGTTACAGGTGAAGAAGCGGCACAACGGATAAAATTTCAGGATTATTCTTAATAATTAATTATTCTCAGGCTGCAAGCCGCGTCTTGGAAATAGGGGGGCTGTTTGTGTTATGCGGCTGCATAATAAAATAAAACTCAATTAATACAACCACATGGATTAGAAAATCGCCATGGATAAAAGCCACTCTTTTAATCAGGGTTTTTCTGAGGATGCGCTAGGCGATGCGTGCGTTGTCCTGCTGCGGAATCATATCGGCGTGAAATTTATTAAGGTATGTTGGTGGCGCCCTGGGGACCTTTGTTAATAACGCATTGCCGCGGGCCATAGGCTGTCTGTCGTTCAGCAGAGCTTGCTTTCTACTGTGCTGCAGTCGATATTCACCGGCGGGTAATACGGTTCTGGCCTTCGTCACGTGATGGCAGGCGCGTTGTATGACAGGATCACACCACATCCCGGCCTTTTCATACATCGTTTCAGACCTGGCAGCGCGGCCTACCGGAACAGCGATACCTCGGAAAGGGTATTATTTTTGCCAAAATGGTGGTTTATTGAGAAGCTTTACGCAAGAACTCGTATGTCTACATCCTTTCCACACCGCATTGAGAAGCATTTAAATCGCTCCAGTTTTACTTTGCAAAAGCCAGGTAAATGAAGTGCTGCCGCTGACGTCGCGCTCAAAAGAAGTATTTAAACAAGACATCCATGCGGCCGTTTCCGGTAATCAGCCTCTAAAGAACAGGCTTAATAAGCCGGGCCTGCTTGCGCTGCAGGTTGATAGTTAGGAGCGATTACTGACGGACGTCCCCATGTTCCTTGCAGGTCGCTGTGGACCCGCGGAGATCCACAGCCGCCTCCAATCAGGATACAAGAGTCAGCAACCGCTTATTATCCTGTTCTGCGACTGATACCGGTCAGTAGAGCCAGATGTAAAAACCGGAGTGGGGAACCTTCAGAACCTGACACATCAGTGTGCTCGACCAGAACTGATGGTGAGCGTTAATGAAGCGGGACTTTAATCGGGCTCCCTTGCAAAGTAACGCGCCACCTTTTTCAGGATATCCCGCTCCTCCTCAGTTCGCTTGAGCTGCGCTTTCAGTCGGGGTATCTCCGTCTGGGCATCCAGCATATCCCATGCCCGGTCCCCGCTAACAGCTGGTATCATGCAGCCGCCCTATTTGTATAGGCAGTGTTGCGAGAAGCCAAAATGTTCAGAAAAGTCCGCGACGGAATAGCTCCACTCGAACATCTGGCGGACAGCTTCTTCTCTAAACGAATGGAAAAAATCGTGGTGGGCAATGGGCTCCTTATATGCTCAAAATAAAGCGTAGATTTACCTATGAGCTTGGATGACTCCACATATTCATCTTATGAGTAGTAATTAGTAATAAGCAATGACCGCTATGGGGAGTAACGACTGCTGTAGTGAGTAGTCGAGACGTAGAACTAGGATGACCGCTATAACGAGTAGATGTTAATGACCGCTGTGATGAGTATAAAGACTAAAGTCCAAATAGATGGCTTTATATTAAATGACAGAGCCTAATGGTAATGCGCACAGTTAGTCATTACCAACATGCTTTGTGACCAAAATTATAAGGGCAGTGATCAGGACGCTCTGTAAAAAGTTAAGCTTACGCCGTTATGTCTTCTCGCTACAGCAGTCAAAACCGACGGGGCATTAATTAGCGTTTTCTCAATAAAGCAGTTAGTTTTGATGTGAGATAAGTTACTAATTTTAAATATTATTTAAAGTCACCTCCCTAAAATTAAATTAAATGACCACTGTAGTGAGAGTGATAACAGTCACATTTATGACCCATTTAAAGACCGCTATAGCGAGTAGCCTTCTCACTACAGCGGTCTTAGTTATTCAAAGTTTAAAAAAAGCACTCATAGTTGAGTGCCATCTCTTGTCAGTATTTGACTTTAGTTATTCTTGCGCTTCCTGATGGTTTCCAGCATAACCAGCTCTTCTTCTGACAACATGACCATCTTGCCGGCAGCTCCCTCCTTGGCTTTAGGAGCTGTTCTCGGCTTCACTGGCTTTTCAGCCAGAGCAATTTCATGGTCACTATCCAATTCATCGTCTTCAAGTTCAGGGAGACTGATTGGGATATTTGCAGGCCTTAACTTAGGTTGCCGGTAGTGGATTGAGAAGTAGACCGTCGATCCTCGTTTGAACTCCGTGTAATCGAGATACCCAATCTCTTTCAGCTGCTCCATAGCCCTTCTGACGGTTGCATATTGTGTATTAGGCCGCGAGGTCAAATTTAAGCGCGCCTGAAGGCGCTGCATGGACACCGGGGCGGGATCAGGGGGTAAGCTCTCAATGAATGTGTAAAGTGCCTGAGCAGACTCTTTGCGCGCTAATTCGTTGATAGCGCGTAGCTGAAGCAATACCTTGCGATCAAACTGATAAAGTTCAAAAATCTTAGGATCAGCCTGCAATGTCACGGTGTCATTTTTGACACTGTATTTAGCTGACTGAACCAGATGCGTAACGTAATATTCACCCTCTTTGTTAGCAAAGTGGATGGTGTTGGTAGCAATACGCGTTAGAGAGGCCTCCAGACGCGTTCTAAGCTTCGCAGACGAGCGCAATGAGGGAATGCCACATAGTTTGGCGAAATCAACAAAGGGGAGCGTTACGCTATCGCCCAGCACTTTGTATTTCGCAAAGGCATGAATGATCCCGACCCATGCTTTAAAGTCGTTATCCATATCAAGGCGTGCGCCAGTGATCTTGATGTTTTCATAACCTTCTGCCTTAACGATCGAGAGTTGTTTAAGCTCATCAGTTACGTCCATAGAGGACATCTGATTCTTCCGACCATTAGCGGTGGATTTCAGTGTTGGGACAAATAGACCTAGCCTCATTAACGCTACTGGCTGAACAGTATTGTTGCTGTTGGGCGTAAGGTGAATAACTTCACCAGTTCGTTTATCCGTTTCACTGAACGCTTCAGCTATCAGGTTGATTTCTTGTTCTTTTTTCGGCATTTGAAAATCCGTGATATGAACAAGCGATAATCGCCGTTACTCGTTAAAGTGGATACTAGCACTCACTACAGCGGTTATTCTACTCACTATAGCGGGTTAATTACTCTCTACAGTAGTCTTTTTCTCGCTATAGCGGTCGGAGATTATTAGTAAACCCAGTTAGATTAAGGCTCCTTAACGTACCGGGATCTATTAGGAACATCTAGGTTCTTATATGGATCTGTTATCGGATCTAGTAAGTTGATAACTTTAAAAACGAATTATTGCCAATTTATGGTGCTGTTTTAGATGCATAACTATTTAAAACTAAGAGTTCAAGAGATTACAAGCGAAGCCGAGCCCTTTAGCAGAAAGGCTGAGCTCAAATAATCATCTAAATGATTTATTAACCAGTAAATCAGGCGTTTACTCACTATAGCAGTCATTATGTTCTCACTATAAAGGTCCTCAGAGCTCTCTATAGCGGTCAAGTTGCTCGCTACAATAGTCATTACGCTCACTATAGCAGTCATCTATAGGGGTTTAAGCCTTTAACACCATGGCCTGCAGCGATTTAGGGATCTGTTTAGGATCTTGATGGGATCATATTAGGATCAAGTTATTGGATCTGGCCTGTGGATAACGTGGATAAAGTCCAGACGAACGATATAACCATTAGCTTATGAAAAATATTGCGCATTTAGAGGATAATAGTTAAGCACGATCTTTATAGACTACGAATTAGAGTACTTGTGCAGGGCTGCCTAACCGTAAAAAGCCAAGGAGCACCACTACACGAAAGAGTTCTTACTCTTGGCTAATTGACTCGTAAGTTTCGTATATCAAAACAGGGATAATAGGTAGTTTTTTATGCATAAAATGCCGGGGATCTAGGGTATAGGAGGATGACCGAGTGGTACTTACTGATGCTCAATGCATTGTTTAAAAATGAATTTTTCTAATTACTTGGTTTGGAAATCAAGCCTGAAGACCATTTTTATGGGTTGAAGACCACTGTAGAGAGTAACTTACTCGCTATAGTGGTCTTCATTGAAAAGTGCTAACAAAAGTCTGCTAACACGTGCATTTAATGAAGGAGCTGAATTTACGAAAAAAACTGCTATTTTATAAGCCATCAACAGATACTAGTTGACCAGCTCCCCGTTTATTAATACACCTCGATGTTAGTAATGTCTTCATTAGTCACATGAGGACGTCCCCATGAAGAAGTGATTTTCCGACGAACAGATCATCAGTATTCTCCGCGAGGCCAAAGCCGGGGTTTCGGCTCGGGAACTCTGCCGCAAGCATGCTATTTCAGACGCTACCTTCTACACCTGCCACAAGAAGCTTGGTGGTATGGAAGCTCCCAAAGTAAAGCGGCTCAATTCACTTGAAGAGGAGAAAGCCCGCTCCAAGAAGTTGCTAGCTGAAGCCATGCCGGATAAGAAGGCATTTCAGGTGGCTCTGGGCCGAAAGTTCTGACTACAGACCAGAAGCGGGAAGCTATGGAGGCCATGTGTAAGGCTACGGATCTGTCGCAACGTCGAGCCTGCAGGTTAGCAGGTCTGTCCCTTTCAACCTGTCGTTATGGGGCTCAGCGTCCGGCTGCTGACGCGCAACTGTCTCTACGCATTACATAGCTGGCAACTGAACGCCGCCGCTGTGGTTATCGACGCATCTGACAGCTACTGCGCCGGGAGGGCTTTTACTTCAACCATAAACGGGTATATCGCATCTGTCATCTCAACGGCCTAAGCGTAAAGCGCAGGCGACGCCGTAAGGGGCTGGCGACTGAGCGGCTTCCGCTTCTTCGTCCGGATGCGCCAAACCTGACATGGTCGATGGAGTTTGTCATGGATGAACTTGCCAGCGGCCACCGGATTAAGTGCCTGACATGCGTGGATGATTTAACGAGGAGTGTCTGAGGATCACCGCTGCTTTCGGTTTTTCAGGTGTTCAGGTCACGCGTATTATGGACAGCATCGCGCTGTTTCGGGGCTATCCGGCGACAATAAGAACCGATCAGGGCCCGGAATTTACCTGCCGCGCGCTCGATCAATGGGCCTTTAAGTATGGTGTGGAACTACTGCTTATCCAGCCAGGTAAGCCAACGCAGAACGGATTTATTGAGAGTTTTAACGGACGCTTTCGCGATGAGTGTCTAAATGAACATTGGTTCAGCGTTATTCTTCATGCCCGGAAAACGATTAATGGCTGGCGACAGTATTATAACGAGTGTCGTCTCCATTCATCGCTGGATTACCAGACACCATCAGAATTCGCAACGGATTGGCGGACCGGGAAATATGGAGAAAAACCAACCGACATTACTAACTTAAGGTTTTATCTAATCTTGGGGCAGGTAAGCAGTTATCTGGGAATTTCAATGTGAAACATTTAGAAACTTTTTACTAATTACAGGAAGTTACAGTGGGTTTTATAGGGGGGGCGTTTCACTTTTTCTGCTTGCTTGAATGAGACACAAACAGCTCACAGGCTGAAAAGTGTCTCTTTCATATGATGGTGTTAATTAGTTATTACTTTCAGCCTGCATTCGCGCTATTACTTCTTTAACAGCAGCATCAAGCTCCGCCTGATAAACTGCTGGAAGGCGAGCAAACTCATATGTAACGAGTCGCTTTTCTGAATCAGTCTTCTTGCGCGCGAACTGCTTCTTATCCGCAAAATCCGCCATCTTAATAGTCACGACCTTAGAGGCTGGTTTGCCGCTTTTTAGGCCAGCGACTTCAGTGCGGAAATAACCAATAATCTTGGCTTTGTAAGCCGTCTCATCAGCCGTCAAATTGGTATCTTCGTCCATTTTCTCAAGGACGTTAATCACAAGGTCGCTAATGGAGATGTTTTTAACGTTGGCCTTCTCCGCTACATCAAGCAAAGCCTGATAATCGCTGATTGAAAGCTCGTTAACGGAGGGGAATACGCCGATCATTTCATCGGGCACTGATGCGGCCTGAAAAGCGCGGGTGATTTTAGCGGGCGATATGCCCTCTGCCTTCGCCATTTCAGACTGCGTCGTTCCTTCCGGATACATCAGCTTTAGTCGTTTACCCAGTTCACGTAATGTGTGCTCTTTCGCCGTCTGGATATCGATCGCCAGTTGACGGGCATCAGCCAGTGATAAATCGTCTTTAGTCACCAAAACATCAAAAGCCGCGCCATTAAATATGCAGGCTGCACGGCGGCGAGAGCCATCCAGTACTTCAATCCGCCCTTCTACTTCTCTGCCGATCGCCGGGAAGAATTGTTGAAGCTTAATAGTGCGGGCAATGTCACTAACCGACTCCTTGGTGATGAATGACTGATCACGGCCGTTTACGCCGGCATCAACGAAAGTTTGCTGTTCAATTTCGTCGTGAAGTACATGTGTGAGCGTAAAACTTGCTTCGGCACCTGATTTCAGGACAAAAGTTCGGTTGCCGTCTGTCTCGCTTAATTTTTTAGAAAAGCTGGATTCACTTACTGAACGCCCTAACCCTTTCAGCTCTTTCTTCATTTCATCCCCCTCACGAACTCAATTCTTTTAAATACTGCCTGCGTAAACCGTTCCGCCTCGCGCTTTGCATTTTTTAATGCTTCCGCACTACCCGGATATGACTGAGGATCGGCACTGACTATTGTGTCAAAGGTTTCACCGCAGCGCTCAAACCCATCAAGGCGTGGCAACGTCGCGTCCAGAATGTATGACGTGAAGACGTCTCGCGCCAAACCATGCGTCATCTCATGATCACGCTTAGAGGTCATCTTTGACATAAATCCAATGTTGCCTTTGATTCTTGGAGTAATGCCTTCATCCTCAAGCTTCTCCAGCATTTCTGGCAAACGTGTCAGATATTTTAATGTGGAATGGAAGTCAACCTGGGCTGGCGGCGTTGGTGTCAAAAGTAGATCGCTTGCGGCAATCGCATTGAGCATAAAGGCATCAAGGTGTGGCCCGGTATCGATAAAAATGAAATCGTAGTCCTTACCGACGCGATCAATGATATTGCGGCGCAGTACTTCAGAAGGCTTCATGCCAGGCAGGTGCTCGCTCACGAGTTCCTTCCACTGACTGGCCACGAAGCCATCATCAATGGACGCCGGAATAATATCCACTCCAGGTATAATGGTTGGAAGAATAATGTCTTCCTTTATCTGTTCCGCATCCAGATCATTCAACATGGCCTGAGCGGCGGTTTCCATAATGGAACCAATACTGCTTAAATGATTAAGGAACATCGTGCTGGATGCCTGCGGGTCAAGATCAACAACCAAAATGCGCAGGTCATATTGCAGAAGATCGGGATGGACGCGCAGCCCATGCGCAAGCGTTACGGTACTAACAGTCTTGGACACGCCACCTTTAAGATTGACGATGAAAATAGTAAACGGACCACCTTCTTCGTGGAGCTCACGATATTTGGGCACTTTACGGTGTTCATAGATGTCCACTACATCCTGTACTGTCAGAGCATAGTGCTTGGCATTGCCTGCATCTTTTTTTCCAAAGACATACCCTTCTTCTTCCATCTCTGCAATCGCCTGCTCTACTGCGCGGCGACTCAGTTTTGGCATGTTTGCCACAGTATTACGTGTGTAAGTCTGGTAATACTTATCTAGGCCAAACTCGTGACGCTTCCCTATTATGTCATCGCTCATACTGCGCAGCATTGCGGTCGCCCTGCGGGCTGTTTCATCCACGCCACCGTAAGTACTTTTCATCACTCAACTCCATTGGCAATCAATAAAATGAGTGTACATTTATAATTTGCCCGTGCAACATTTTTTGATATTCATAAAAATGTTGCACGGGCGCGATTTTCTGTGTCGATGACTGTAACTATATTCAATGAGAGGCCTAAAGACCGCCCTCCCCTGCCTCTGTTCGGATTCGTTTTATTTGTTGTACCAAGGTTGGCTGCGCATGAGTTAAGGACTCACTACAGATGAGGACTTTAGATGTAGAGAATGATAATTAAATTTCAGATAGAATTACCCACCAAAAAAGTATATTAAATTGTTGTTTTTAATAATTAATTTTGTAATATTTCAAGCTGAAATTCCCGGGGCTTCAACGTGATTGATGCTGGAAATATGCCTCAATTGCCAGGGGTATTTGTTTTTACTTAGCATCAGTATACTTTTGCTACGGGGATATCTTTCCAGTTCGATGTCCATGCCGGTGACAACATTTCTCTTTTCATCTTCCACTCTATATTAATACCCTGCCCCGCAAACCAAACATTTACCAGGCCAGATTGATTGATGCCGTCGAGCACTTTCATCAGCTTCGCACTATTAGCCTCAGGCTGGTTATCATCAAACAGGTTCAGTTGGCTGACGCCATTTGGCGTGAAGTCGTCAAGCATTATGCCTGCATTCATGTAACGGCGTCCTTCTAGCCAGATGTGATCGAGTGAACACATAGCGACTTTAATAATCTCGCGCGTATACTGTTTAGGAATCGTTAACTTCTCGCCCGCGCTTTTTCCATAAAAGACTTCACCGTTTGCATGAGGTGATGTGCGAATAAAAACGCTAACGTGGCGACAGTACTGTCGCTCGCTACGAAGCTTTTCTGCCGCGCGCGTAGCGTATTGACACAAGGCCTGCTGCATACCGGTTTTTATGGTGATGCGTTCACCAAAACTTCGACTACAAACTATTTGCTGTTTGGCAGGCGCAAACTCTTCCAGTGGGATGCATGCTTTCCCATTGAGCTCCCTGAATGTGCATTCCAGCACAACGCTGAAGTTGTCACGTATATATTGTGGGTGTGCGCGGGTTAACTGCAGAGCGGTTTTAATACCTATCAGGTTAAGTCTTTTACCAATGCGGCGACCTACACCCTATATTTCTTCTACTGGCTAATTATGCAGTAGCGTCTAAGATCGTTGATGATTGCCGGGCGTTAAAACCAGGACGTCCCTGACTTGCTTCCATTCTTTATTTGCCTACTGCGCGGATTTTGCCAGATTTTTAGTTGGCTCCATACCAACGCCAACAGTAAGGCCTGTAGTTGCGAGAACATGGGCGCGCAGCCAGCGCTCAAAATGCTCAAAACCTTCACAGCCATCAATACTGGTGAGATCCAAAAACTTCTCATCGATACTGTATTGCTCAACCTTCGGCGTCAGCTCCTCTAGTGCAGTCATTACCCGCTGCGATATTGAATGGTGTAAGGCGTAATTGCTTGAAAAAAGCTGAACTTTTTCAGGGTATTCCTGTGCTTTAAGCTGAAACCAGGGCATACCCATTTTTATATTCAAAGCTATGGCTTCGACGGATCTCGCGATAACACAGCCATCGTTATTGCTTAACACCACCACGGGTTTGCCGCGCAGGTCAGGGCGGAACAAGGTCTCGCATCGGGCATAAAACTTGTTCGCGTCGGCTAATCCAAACATAGGCATGGTTACCTCCGGCGCGCGCGCGTACTGTTAAAAAACCATGTGACCACGCCAAGCAGCTGCAGCTCTTCCGGATAGATGACGGGGTAAGCCGGATTCATGGGCAGCAGCGCAAGGCGCGGCTGCAGCTGCAGGGGCTTGACCGTGAATCCGCCGTCTACCTCCGCGATGACGATGTCGCCGTGCGCGGCTTCTTCTGCCCGGTCAACCTCCATGACATCGCCGTCATAAAGACCGAGGCCTTCCATGCTGCTGCCGCTGGCGCGAATAAAAAAGGTGGAGGCGCGCCGGCGGATGCACAGCTCGTTGAGGTCCAGCTCTTTTTCAACGTAATCCGCGGCCGGGGAGGAGAAGCCGGCCGCACAGGGCTCGGCAAAGAGCGGTACGCGAACCCGGGGCGTATTGAGAGGTGGCCAGAACGGCATCAGGCCCTGAGCACAGGTTGCGGGTTTCATGATGAGGCCTCCGGGCGAATTACATCCGGACCGGCAGTGGCTGTGTGTGCGTAGCGCATAATAAATCCTCCTCTGAGTAATGCTGTTTATGTATACAGTGTTAATGGGAGAAATTTATCTTACAAGCAGGGTGGAACAGGAAAAGCAGCCCAGCAGGCTCATCTGCCTTAAAGCTGTTCAGTTTCATTTTCTGCCACGTCGCCGGTCATATCCTGCAGCATCTGCAGCAGGAGCTCCTTGCTCAGCTGATCGGATCGCAGTGCCGGCATAAGGTTGATGAGCGACAGTGTCACCGTGGCCATGGCCACCGATCGCTTAACGGCGTCGGCATTTTCATATATCAGATAGGTGCGCAGGCTCACCCCCAGTTCTGCGGCGGCCCGTTCACGGCTCCAGAGCAAGCCTTTCCGCCACAGCCTCAGCTGCCATCCCGTCATGTGCATTTCCCCTCACGGTTTTCTCTTATCATAGCGCTGAAAAAGTGCAGTTTCTGCATTTTTTCAGAAATCATCCTGCGCTTATCGCCGGCACGTTAAGACGGAAGTCGCTGCGCTCCGCTGCTTAACGGCGTCATCGTTTCGCCTGACGCCGGTTAATGACCCGTGTGGCCATAGCCGTGCTTCGGCTGATTAAGCTGCACCGTGCCTCCACCTTAGCCGGGCGGCCTCACCAACAAGGGAAGCTTCGCCGACATACTCACCCGTTCCCCGCCGCGCGGGACATTCAGTCCGCTCCGGCGGCGCGTGCGGCTTCCGTTGTCGCCCCTGTTTGCTCAGCTGTCCGCCCGGCTGCAGTGGCGGCACGGTGCAGATGGCACCGTGCAAACCTTAACGGAGTAGTCGACATGCCGAACTGGTGTGCCAACAGGCTGCGGGTCACAGGCCCGGAAAGTGAAGTTTCGAAGGTCAGAGCGCTGATGGAAGGGAGCGCTGACGCGCCCGGCTACGTGCGGGCAGCGGGGGAGGGGATACAGCTTTTTCTGGCCGGGTGTGCCGGTCTGCTGCGTCCGACAGCCGCAACGGAATATGCGCCCTGTCCGGCACTGAACGTGACGGCGGGCAGCGATACGCCGGATACCGGTACGCAAAAGCCGGCGTCAGTCTGGCCGATTTCTATCAGTCGGGTGTGGCGCTGTATGACATGTTCAGTGAACAGCAGCCGCGTGCAAACGCCGATGCGCTGATGTCAGCTCTTGATAAGATAAATCGTTCCGGGAGGGGAAAGGTCTGGTTTGCAGGGCAGGGAGCGCGTGACAGCAGCTGGCAGATGAAAAGAGAAATGCTCTCGCCCAGATACACGACGCGACTCAGTGATATTCCCCTAATCAAATAAATCACTTCCGGACGATTCTTTAAACAGCATTCTTATTAGCGGAAATACTGAGGACATGCCGCGGGGACACTCATCTTCCCCGCGCTTTTATTGTACGTCAGATGTTTCGTGCTTCGGTACGCCTGCTCATTTCTTTTGAATCTGACGGGGAGCGTGAAGTCGCCCCGCGCATAAACAGCTTTTGGCCCAAAGGTTCGACATAACGACGAGACAGCCAGGCCAGGAACACCGACGCAATCATCGCTGTTATAAAAAGCATGACACCCTCTACGGGCAGGTTTTTTTTCACTACCCGCATGGTCACCATATGCAACAGGTAGAGCGAAAAGGATATGTCGCCGATGAATACCAGCCATCCTGGTGTGATACGAGCCAGCCAGTCATCGTTAAAGGCAACGGCTGCTAATAACAATGCCAGCACCGTACCGGATTCAGTTAAACCATGGCCCACATGGCGATTTAGTACGATCTGAATTACGGCCAGCAGGATGCCTGCAACAAGCATCGGAATACGTGCTGCAACCGGCAATTTGCGCATGTGCGGCCACAGGAGCCCCGTCACTACTCCCGCAGCAAATTCCCAGATAATTGGGTTGCTCATCAGGTTCAGGTAGCCATGCGGGAAGTCATAACCGGCTGTATTCAGCGTCAGATTCTGTCCACTGGCGACGGGAACGACGATGAGGAGTGTCGTCAGCAGAACAGCTAATGCAGCCCAGCGCCATCGGGTCAGCAGGGATACGGACATCAGCAGATAAAACAGAAACTCATAATTGAGCGTCCACCGGACCCCATACAATCCACCGTCATCAACATAGAAAGGTCCGTGCTGCGTATAAGCAACGGTCAGAGTCAGCGCGCTGATCAGATTCAGGACCTTATCGGGGTAGTGGAAGGTGGCCATTGCTCCGCCAAGCAGGAAGTTAACGGCAAGCAGAATGAAATAGGCAGGTAACAGGCGAGCTGCACGACGCTTAAGAAAGTCAGCCGCTGACGCAACTCCGGAATTCATGCGTGAAACTGAGAGAGTTATAACAAAGCCACTCAGCACAAAAAAAAGGTCTACCCCGGTGAGCCCCCAGTTAAACATGGAACTTCCCAGGCCGGAGAACTGTGCATCAATTTCCTCACGATAGTGATAGGCCATCACCGAGAGCGCGGCCAGTCCGCGCAGAGCCTGTACGGACTGCAATTGCATTTTCATTAATGTGTTTAGATTTCGTGAAGTTTCTGAAAAGGTAAGGCCAGTCTAATTGGGGAAGTCAGCCGTAACAAGGCCAGCTACTTGTTTATGAGGGTGAAGTATTTCTTACTGAGCGGGTTCAATAAGCTCACTACCCTGATTATGGATGTTGCCCACCTTCGCGCTCACCGGGCGCCAGGTGAAGTCCTTCTCCGGAACTGCCGCATCACGGGCGATTTCTTCTGCCCGTTGTGGTGTGGTGTCAGCACTCAGCCATTCACGGACGGCATCAGCAGCGATCACTAGCGGCCTGCGATCGTGGATGTCGACCATACCCTGGTTACTCGATGAGGTCACAATGACAAACCCTTCCTTACCGTGGCTCTGTCCGTAAGGCTGCTTACCGATGGCGGCAAAAAACAGGGGCTGCTTTTTTCTGTGGAAGATGAAGAACGGCTGCTTTTTCCCGCCCTCTTTCTGCCATTCGAACCAGCCGTCAGCCGGCACAATGGCGCGCCCGTGGTTCCACAGCGGCTTAAACATGCGCCCGCTCGCTGCCGTTTCGCCGCGTGCGTTAATGAGCGGCTGCTTATCCCACCACTCCGGGCCGTAACCCCAGAACACGGGATCGAGGTGCAGCGCATCCTCACGCTCGCTGAGGAGCAGCACCTTTGTGCCGGGCGCCACGTTGAAGCGGCCAATGGGCTCCGGGTCGAACGTGATTTCGTCTGGTTTCAGTCCGAGTGAGTCAAAATACTCATCACGGCTGCTGTACTGCGCAAATCGTCCACACATAGACACCTCCTGCTGTAAGGATAGCGGGGTATACTGACGTCAGGAGGATTTAACATGAAACACAATTTAGCTGCACGAAGCACGGAAGAACGCGCAAAGGTCAACGTGGATCTTGCCGCCTCAGGTGTGGCATATAAAGAGCGCCTTAACCTTCCCGTTATCCCGGCCGAAGCTGAAAGGCAGCAGCCAGAGGAATTGCGCGAATACTTCAGGGAACGGCTGCAGTATTACCGTAATCTGGCACTGCAGTTCCCGCGCGGGACCGATCCGGTTTATCAAAAGGAACCGAAGGGAGAATGAAAGGCGATGACGTCCGGGGCAGGTATGGACATAAGCCCCCTGGCAGGGGCCCGGTTTACTTCTGATGCGATGAGGCTGGCGATCCCAGCATAATGCCGATCATCGAGAGCCCGGTAATAAACAGCCCTGCAATCATGATCACGCCGGTCAGCTCTGTCACCTGGTTCATGTCCATCCATGAGTTCATCAGATGAGCGCCGTCATTCAGCAGCGTGCGTAACCCTGCCGGCAGCCAGGACGACAGAGCCTGGGCGCCGCCGTCAATTAATTTCGTCAATTCATTGGGCATGGTTTCGTTATCCCTGGATAAATCAGTGGCGAATTTTTGCGAGATCGTCGTCTGACAGTCCGGTCAGTTCCCTTACCGACTCCAGCGGAATGCCTTTTGCCAGCAGGTTGCGGGCAACCTCCATTTTACCTTCCTGCCGCCCTTCCTGCCGCCCTTCCATGCGCCCTTTCTCCAGGCCCTTCTGCTCAAGCTGCTGTGCAATCGTCATCAGTTCGTCCTCATGCTGCGGCACTCTCTGCGCCAGGTTGCGTACGAAGGCTTCGGCATCGTCGGTTTCGCCCGCCTGTACGAGGTAGTTTATCAGTGAAACCAGCTGCTGTCCCGTCAGGTGACCGGCCATCAGGGTGGCGGCCAGCCGGTCCAGCAGGTCGGCAAGGTCGCGCCGGTGAATGTGCTTCTGCAGCAGCGTAAGCGCCGCCATGCTGCGATGGTTCATGATCTCCTCGTCCGGGATAACCGTGACGTCGACCAGCGGGAACGGAGCGCCGTAGAGGCTCCCGGCCAGTGCCGGGTCGTCAAACTCCTGCAGCCAGTCGGTGGAGTACGGGTACGGGCTGCGCCGTCCGGTGTAGAACAGCACGGGAATGACCAGCGGTAGCTTTTTATGGCCAGCATCGAGGTGGCGCTGCATGGCGGCCACGGCGTAGCGCATCAGGCGGAACGCCATGTGGCGATCGGGCGTCGACTGGTGCTCGATGAGCACGTGAATGTAGCCGTCGCCGGCGGCGGTTTTCAGCCTGTAAAGTACGTCGCTGTAGTAGGCGCGAAGGCTTTCCTCCACGAAGCTGCCCGACTCAAGTTTTAGCGTGCTGAGGTCGCAGACGGCGCGAAGCTCCGCCGGCAGGTGCAGCTCGATAAAGTCACGGGCGGTATCGGGATGCGTCAGGAAGGCCTTAAAGGCCGCATCGTGAGGCACCGGTGTCGTTTTTTTCATGTCTGGTTCCTTTCTTCTCAGACCGGGGGAAGCGACTGCAGGCCCAGCGCGGTGACCAGTGACTCCGCGGCCATCGGCACGCTGAACCATTCCTGATTGGACAGCACCACGCGGCATTCCTTCCCGTATTTATCTTCGCGAATAAAAGCAATCAACTCTTTCTGGATGACCCATATTTTATTTTCCCCATCCCGTAAAGTGACCAGGTTCGCGGGCGAACAAGCCGCCGCAGAGTAGCTCTCTGATGTGCTTCTGACGTTGGTATCAAACATCATCAAAATCCTTGTTTTCCGTTTTATATGAGTGTTTAGTTGCCGGAAGAGTCCGGCTTATTACTGCAACTGCCGCTGCTTGAGCCCGCAGACATGTCAGGAGTCATACGGGCTTCTAAGCAAAGGAGCGTTTACTTCATGGACATAAGGCTTAACGTGAAATGGCCCCGGATTTTTCAGGTAGTCTGTCAGCGAGATAATTTTCCCCGCCTGTATTGCTGTGGTCATCCACTGACTGAGTCGCGCTTCATCCACTTTCAGCTCTAAACGAGGAATGAATGCCATCCTGATGTTCTCGCTGTAATGTACAGGCTGGAGATAGCCAATATGCACACCGACCAGCTCACTAAGAGACAGCTGAAAGCCAGTGTCAGCGTCTCGTCTGTACCCCGTGGCGTCTTCCTTTTGTGGCCGGTAAATGAACGCAACATACCGGGCCTCCAGCTCGCGAACGGCTTCAGTATCGATAGACAGATATTCCACCACGGCTTCCCTGTTATAGGTGAAGTTATCCCGGAGAGCCTGATAAATAACCTTGGCCGCGTGGTGAGAACCGCCGGTGTTTGAAACCACATACCGCTTGTACCATTCGTAGTACAGAACGTTGACCGGCCCGTCCGGTCTGAATCCTTCACGCTCTATATGCCGGATATTTTCCTGCCAGTCCTGCAGGGTTTCCGATCGCAGATTCTTACCCGGGAACATCCCTTTCCCCCATGCGGACAAATTTTTGTACCAGCTGCCGTTTATGTGCGGGTTATGGCCTTTACCGAACCCTTTGGAGGCAGTCAGGCTCTCTATCTTCCTGAAGTCGAAATCAGGAACAGCAGACTTAGTGGAAGAAACAATTTTTGCGAGGATGCGCTGAAGCTCTTCTGGTAGGTGCTCCATTAAATAATCAGTGAAAAAGGTATCCAGCCTGAGCATCGTGTCGGCATCAGCCGTCGGTCGAAAGAGTGTGAGGTCATCAAGAAAGAGCAGTGCTGCTTCGTTCATTCTGTAGCTGAAATTTTTACGAACCAGCCAGTCAAACTGATGCATCAGCACCGCATGGATACGCATTAGTAAATCATTCATTTAATAATCTGTTCCCTGTTAGTCACACATCTGTATGCTTTTTTGGTAGAAAGTGTCATGGAAAACTGGGGCGTTTTCACGACATCGAATCCATGGGGTATTATAGCGAAAATATCGCAAATTAATATTAAAATAATATTAATTTGAATGTGAAACAATTGTATTTTAGTGTTTTTGTAACGGTATTTTAAACGCACAAGAGTCTGATTGAGTCTGAAAGCAAGTCACTGTTCATCAGTGTTATTAAGGGTGAGGTGCTACCTGTGAAGGTGGATCCTGTTTCTCTGATACGCGCAAAAGGATAAAGTGATTTCAACGATCACTCATTGATGAAAATGAAGGGAAGCCCGTGATAAATCTGATAATGGATGTGAATGATAGAGACTGGAGGGTTCCTGTAGGCGAGCTTGCTTTTAGCTCGATGCCACTGAGTCGTTATCTGGAATACACGAGTGACCGGCTTTCGGTCATTTTCAGAGAGATTAACCAAACGGTCCTCGATGACCTCAAAGTTATGCCCTGTCTTCTAATGACCGAGTTCGTCAATGAGCAACGCCTGGACGGAACCTCGCATTTATATTCCAATATCCGAGTAGGCGTGCTTGAAAGCGTGGCCGTCAAAGGGAAGAATTTAGAGTATTAGGTTCGCATTCACTATGTTTTTGAAAGAGCGAACGTCGATAACTACAGAGCCCTTGCCGACCGGTTCTTCTATCACCTGTTTGAAACAATGAGAACCCACTGGGCTATCAAAGAAGTCAGCCTTCCTGAGGTGATGGGCGCTTTTAATCTATATGTCCCGCTTCCCAATCCGGCAGCTCCTGTTGAAGAACCGCCTCAGCTGCATGCTCCTGTCGAAGAACCGCCTTTGCCGCAGCCTGTGACATCTGTCGAAGCGTTTCTGCAGAAAGTTAAAGAATTTCAGGCTCAGGAAGGGCAGGAGGTGTTTTACCGCGGACATAGCGACTACAGGTATAAGCTTGAGCCTTCCCTGTTCCGGTCTGAGAATGCGGTGCCGCTGTACAGGTACAAAGAAAGGAACATGATTAACGAGATCCTTACGGCTCATCCGGCAGAATTTTATCAGGACCATTTCATGATTGATAAACTGGTTCGCATGCAGCACTACGGGCTCCCCACGCGCCTGCTGGACGTCACGGCGAATCCGCTGGTTGCCCTTTATTTCTGCTGCGCAGACATGCTGGATAAAAGCGAGGATGAAGAGAAGATCGGAGATGTAAAAATCTTTTCCGTCCAGGCGGATGAGATCAAATTTTACAATTCTGACACTGTCAGCTGCATTGCCAATCTGTCGCTGCTTAATATGGATGACAAGAACAAGCTGATTCCGGAAACTGATGTTCCTCTGGATGATCGCGTTGAAAGTTCCAAGGAATTGAAGAGGTTCATTCATTTTATTCGGGCGGAAAAACCGTACTTTGAAAACGCAATTCTTACGGGAGACTTGAGCCGTATCCTTTTTGTCCGTGGCCGAATTGCCAATCAGAGGATCTCATCACAGTCCGGCGCATTTCTGCTCTTTGGGCATGAAGCTGTACTGCCTGATACCGGTCACAGCGGTCTCAAAGTCGACCGTATTTATGTCAGCAATAAAACAGCGATTCTGAAGGAGCTCAGCAGCCTCAATATCAAACCGAGCACCATTTATCCCGGCATAGAGGAGACGGCCAAGGAAATCGCCCGCCGGACGAAAGGTGAAGAGACCCTTAATAGACTGAAATGAACAAAAGCGTTCACGGAGTGGGATGAATAAGGTCCGATGGCCAACTTTTATAAGCCTGAACGCTGGGAAATCGGTCAATGCTTAAAAGGTTGAGCGCCTAGATGAGATTGCCGGCTGGCATGCCAGCTATCGTGTGATGTGAACATGTCGGGCATACTAGATTAGTTACTGGATCATCCATCCCTCTAGGTGAATGCTCACAGGGTAAAATAAACTTATAGGCAATGGAGATAAAACATCAATCTAATGAGTTTATTTGCTCCTAAAGCAGTTTAAATGGACCCAGCATGCCGGCCTGAACCAGCGTTCCGAGAGCGCTCAGGCAGGTAAATACGACTGCAAGACCGCTCCAGAAAAGCGCCCAGGTCTTATCGCGATGATCCTTTTCATCCTGTTTAGCTTTAATCTTGTATTCTTCCAGCGTAGCAAGCGCTTTTGGTTCTGGAGCATAACTTCCGGTATTGATGAGTTTAAGATCGCCACTGGCTACCAGTGAGTTAAGAATAAACGTGGTTTTAGACATGAATGAATCACTGTCTGGATGATACATCCAGAAAAATTTGTGAAGTCTTGTTAAAATTTGAACCGTATAGACAGGTTCGTGCATGTTACTTTCAAAGTATATATCTGTTAGCGCCTCCAAAATTGTCTGTCGACTGCTTAGCGTTAAAGGCCTTTTATTAAACTGAGCCTGTGTGCTTTTATTTTTTTGTATAGTTAATGCAGCCTGTTTTTTATCTATTGAATTTTTTTCATTGAGTTGCTCAAGACCGTTGTATTTAAACTGATAACCCTTATACCAGTGCTCAACATAAAATTGGTCATCGCTTACATCAGCTGGGTTTAGGGGAATCTCTGAGTTGAACATATTTCCTGTAAACTGAAGCGCCTTTAAATTATCGTCCTCATAATCAGTGACCAGAAATTCTGTTTTACTAAGCTCTTTATTTTTCACGTAAACCACATAAAAGTCGTATTCCAAAGAGTTACCCCTAACTCCAGAAAGATTGTTATCGTCACTCTTTTTTAAATCAAACTCACGGAACCACTGGCTTCTATCCATAACATCACCTTAGTTAGCAAATTAGATACTTTTCACCCATTATTGGATGTGATTTTTTTAGGGTTTGGTTATCCTTTTCCTTCGTGGCAAAAGGAAATTCCCTGTAAACACAGACGATATTGAAATATTACTGTCTCCGGGAGTGACTTTCTTGGTTTCAATTACGTGTTTTTCAATAGACTTGGCCTGACGAATGAAAACATCAGATCCCGCAAGCGGAGGTATGGTATAAACCAGGCTTTTACTACTGAGTAATTCCCTGCCATCATTGATTACCTCAATCGTGACATCGAGATTGTTTGGCCAATTGTCTATAAGCTTCCTGAGTTCAATAAGCAGTTCCATTATATTTTTGTTCCAGTATTCATTGATTAAGTCTAGAACAATCTTAATGCTGTTGTAAAAAATATCTGAAAAGAGTGAGTTGGGTTTATTAAACTCGTTATCATTAAATTTTTTCTTCATGTCCTCCAGAGCATAGTAGACATCGCTCGGCAAATCCGTGACCTGCTCAAATGTGTTTACGACCACATTGTTTTTTCCCACCGGAACAAGCGTCTGACTGACCTTCTGCCTTGGCAGATTTTCGGTTATTTTCAGATCATCCGGGGTCGGCGTTACACCAATACCGAAATGAAAACAGCGATTCTCGGCTAGTCCCTTTTTATCATTTATCCAGAAGGAAGGTCTGAGCAACTTGTCACCATGCTTGCCTTCAATTTCACCCAAAAAAAGCACCTTTATCTTTTCTTCGTAATAGCTAACCTGAATTGCTGCATCACAATGCTGCATATATTCTTTTATTTTTGATTTATCCGAGATCCAACCATCTTTCGTTTTAACCCGAAAGTCGAACCTGTCAATTTCAGGGTGCTGAGTGACAGAGTCTTTACCCAGTATAAAATATTTGCAGTATAAAGGGCTGCGGCTATCACAATCATTTTCTTCACAAAGTTTATCAATCAGATTGAAAAACAATGTTTGATATTTATAGGTGTTAAACATATTTCGAATAATGTATTCAAAGCTATGGTTTTTATATGTAGTGCTCAGAAGTGCGTTCAGTGTACTCATGTTTGAGTTGGCTTTAAGACTGGCGAGCGTCAGGGGGAGTTCTTTCTTTAAGAGCTGATGAAACCCGATAGCCGTATTATTCTGGAAGACGAGCGATTCAAGTACGGAAAGATAAATCCCTGCCCAGTAGCTTTTAATATTATCTGCGTTTTCTAACTGAAGCGCGTTTTGAATGGCTATGCTGATTTCTGTAGTCAAGTGATGCTCCTGTTAAACATAACTCCTCAATCTGGGCTTAATGCAGTAACAACAATAATGCCGTGCATGCTGTCGGTGATCCATTGATTTGTTATTGCTTCTTTTCCGGTTTGTATGAGTCGACTGATGAGTGAGTTCGACTGTCGTCTATGATACCAGGCATTCAGAGTAAACTACCTGGTTTACAAATGTCTGCTTTGAAAGTTCAGTCATCGATGCCGTTTTGCCTGAGCTGCCCGGTGAACTGATCTAACTTACCCAACAGTGAGGCGCTGAGCCGCACTAGCGGCAGCGACATAATATCCGTGGTAGTGCCGTCATCAGCTACGATGATATGTTCATCTTTATAGTAAAAATCAGGCTTGTTCAGCGCCGTCAGCAGCGCCTGCTTGGCATTCAGGGCGCGTCGATAAAGCGCTCTGTCAGTTGATCGCAAAAAAATATCCTGCGCGGCTATCATGTATTCATGCATGTAGGTTGGCGCGGGAATGTCGCCGGTCATAGCCTCCATTTCATTTTTGACGACAGCTTTCCATTTGTACGAATTCTGAAGCAGCGCCGTACGGTTAAAACCAACATGCATGTTAGCCAAAAATCCTGGCTTTCCATCGCGCATGCCAAACTCTTTTGTTGCCTCATAATTAATGGGCGGAAGACCACTGTGCTGCATATAATTGCGCAGTTCGTACATAAAGCGGTACGAAAATTTATCGTCATAGTGACCGTTCTGAACGGATTTACAGCGCTGAAATTCCTCTGATCCTTTACCGTATTTATTGCTGAGCGATTTTTCAAGATACTCCAGCATTAATTTAACGGACGTCAAAAAATTGAGCAGCGTCAGGTTAAGATCCCGGCTAAACTCACCAAACAGGTTTTCGCCGGGGTTATTTCCGTAGTGCTTAAATTTTTCAATAAGTGCACTGTCAGCTGAAATAAACGAGTCATAGTTAATCATTGCGCATTCGTACACCAGATAGTGTTGAGCAAATGCTTCAATGTCCCGCATGCTCATAACCAGGCTGTCTGCGTCTTTATTGCTGAGTGTTCTCTTTAAAACTAATTTTCCGGGTTTGCCCGGCGTCAGCGATTTTTTTATGAGTATGAGTTTAGAAACCATCGGATTCACCACGAATTTTAATCTTCAAACTAGCATCGATCAGGTGGCTTATAGCCTTAGAGCGACGGACGTTACCGGGAGCTGCTGTTATTTTATGATAGATATTCTTAGTCGTTTATTCCTTTATTCCTTTATTCCTTTATTTGGACTCGATGTTAATTATTTTTATCTTTCGTTTTTGACGCCTTAAGCAGGAAATAGGAAGGATGACTCTGAATTTCAGCAGAGTGACTGTTGATATCATACAGCCCATTCAGAAGCGATATAGCGCCTGTTGTCATCGTAATCCAGCTTGGTGCACCTATGATTCCTATCACTGCCGGTGCGACATTCAGCAGAAGGTCTTTTTTACTTCTGCGCTTATATGCGTAGATTTTTTGCTCAATATCACTCAGTCCTTCATCCCAGACTCTCTCTGTAAAACGTTTATTTATTAGCTCCCTCCGGTAAGGGTCGCTCTCTGCCTCCATATCAAAAGCAGTGTCACGTAACACCGCCCGGAATGCATTAAAGCTCGCCTCGAACTCAGTTCTTATGCTGAAAAGTTCACCGGGAGTCAGTCCTTCCAGGAACGGCACATCTACGGAAAGTTTGACTCTCTGCACTTCATCTTTCGGATCCAGCTTACGAAGCACTTCACCCTGACAAGGACAGTAGGTACCAAGGGAAGCCCTTCCTGCATGTGCCTGCTCAAGGTCAGCTATGAGATTCCTGTAGTGAAAGAGAACGGTGCGGTTTTTTGCTCCCTGGACCCATCTTTCATAGCTTTTTTTTTCGCTATGATTACCCATCACAACATCTGAAAATACTATGCTATCACCATTATCAGTGACTTTTCCGGCATGCTGATACATGTAGCCGTTGGTATACGGGCTTCTACAGTCCTCAATTTTAATCATAATTTCATTTGCTAGAACGCTTTTGTCTAAAAAACGAAATCTGTTACTTTTCCCTAATCTTTCAATATTTTGAACAGATAATTTTTTTTCATAGAGCCGGGCTATTTCAGCCGGAAGATAACGGTAGATGAATTTCGATTCAGCGTTGTCGGCTAATATGCCGTCAGCCCTTTCAGATTCTTTAATTACCGATTTGCTCCTTGCGAAAACAATAAATTCTCCTTGTATGAGCGGGAAATTTTCCTTAGCAAAGCGTATAAAAGAAGATATCTCTTTCCTGAGAATAATAGACTTTTCATTACCATCAGTCTCGATAAATTTTTCAATGATGTTTTCTGTTAATTTCAACCTGTGTCGCTGACTTAGTGAGTACAGAACGTCATCCAGAATGACTCTGTCCATCGAAAAAAGTCCGCTACGGTAGTTAGCAATGTTTTTGTCTCCGGCCATATAAACATTTAGGCGTGAAGATTGTAAATTGTTCGTTGGGTCGCTTATTAGCCGGTCTATTTTTTCGTTGTATTCATTCAGCTCATTCAGTAATTCTGTGAATTCTATATCTGCATATTCATTTTTTAACAGTTCATCAGACCAGAAGAGGCTGTCAGTCAGAGCGTAGAGATTGTTATACACGGTTTATTCCTTTTACCAGGCTTTCATTCACAGCGATTACCGCATGGCGAATCTGTTTCCAGAGGGGAAGCCCTTCATCTTACAATCATATGCGCGACCAGGCATCTACCATAGAGTGCCTGGTCTCGCCCTGCCCCCGCCATTCCGGGCACTGACCCCGAAAAAAGTGAATCGCGTCAGAGAGATATCGCTGACGGAGCAGTGCCCATTTCCTGAATGGCACCGAGTGCGCGTACAGTCCTACCAGGTTATATTCCGTATATGGGAAAAAAGACCGATTTGTCCTCACCCGATCACCGATTTATTGCGGTCGGTTTTTCTGGACAGATGCGCGAAAATGCGTTCCACGCCCCCGGACAGCGGAGATTGAAAAATTGAGAGGGTTACCCCGCGAACTTTCGCAGATTTCACCCAGCGACGTCAGCGCGCAGAACGTGACCGGCGGCAGCGCGGCGCGCTACTTTGACTACGCCTCGGCGCTGGCGCTTCGCAACCTTGCGGCGCACTACGGCACGGCCATGCCCCGCTACCTGCTGGCGCCCGAAGTGGCGCTGCTGCTCGACGCCGAACGCGATCAGCGGAAAAGGCTGCTGATCGAGACGTTCTGGAACACCGGCGGCCGGCTGAACGAGGTGCTGCCGCTGACGCCCGAAGATTTTGCGCTCGACGGCCCCGACGGGCGCGCGCTCGGGGCGCCCTTCGCGGTGCTGCACACCCTTAAACAGCGCAGAGACGAAGAGAAGCAGAAGCAGCGCGGTCGTGGACGGCCCACCCGGGAGGACCAGGCGGCGCTGCGCGAGGCCGAGGCCAATCCGCCCCGCGCCGTTCCGCTCACCGATCCCGGCTACGTGCGCCGGCTTCGCGAGTATCTGGCCACGGTCCGGCTCAAAAAGAGCGAGCGCATCTGGGACATTGACAGCCCGGACACCGTCCGCACCTGGATTAGGCAGGCGGTCAAAGCTGCAGAGCGTGACAGCGTCACCTTCAGCATCCGGCCGATCACGACTAAAACGTTCAGGGACTCGTTTGCGATGCATCTGGTGCAGCACGGCGTGCCGAAGAAGGTCATCCAGTCGATGATGGGCCATAAGGATGAAAAGTCGACCGAGTGGTATACGCAGGTGTTGGCGCTGGACGTCACACGTCAGCTCGGCGTGAGGTTCTCAATGGCCCCGGAGGAGGCGCGCGCGCTGGTCATGCCCGGTGAACTGCCCGCCAGAGGGCAGCTGAACTACCCGGGTATTAAGGGAGGCTAAGGACGATGACTTGTTATACCAGGATGACTGACGCCGCGCTGGATGCGGAGATTGACCGGCTGTCGGGTGAAATAGCCTAGTATGAAGACCTCTACGACGCTGAATACCAGACTAAAAATGACGTAGAGAGAGAGTTCAACCAGGGAATGATTAAGAAACCAATGGAAGATACGATCGCCAGCTGGAAGCGCGCCATGGATGAAAGACGGCGCCGTATGAGATTCTGGATTGCGCCCTGATAAGGAGACCGCAGCGACGGCTTCCCTTAAACCCTTCTTTGCCGGCGGTCAGGCCTACAGCGTTTTGACCTGTAGCATCTTTTCCGTTGCCCGGTAGAAGGCATTACCGCTGCTACCCAGCTCCACAAAACCATGGGCCCTGAGCCAACTGAGCATCGCCACAATGTCTCAATCCAGGGCTGCTGCTGTTTCAGCCTTAAGCAGAGCTCCGCCTTTACCGTTACCGACAGCCCTCTCCTGACGCTAAACCCCGCCCTCCCCCTCCACTCTCAGGATTTTCGTAAATGCGCCCCTCTAAGTTTAATGCATTATTAATTTCATTTTAATATTAAAATTACATTGTTGTGATGTTGTAGTGATTGTTTTCTGGATTTATCTCCTCTACAATCAACCTCAGTTAATGAAATCCGAATTGATATCTTTTTAATATTAAAATGAGGGCGTGTTGATATGATTCTGACAATCGCGAATACCAAGGGCGGCGTGGGTAAATCGACTCTGGCTGTTAACATTGCGGTCGCCCGTGCGCATCAGGGCAAGAAGGTCTGGCTCGTTGACGGTGATAAACAGGGCTCATCTCAGACGGCCATTCTGATCCGATCTGAGGCAGATGTGCAGCCTGGCATCGCCTGCTCACATTACCCAGATGGCCCCGTTCTCAGAACGCAGGTTCTGCAGCAGAAAGACAACTATGATGACGTCATCATCGAATGTGGCGGGCGAGATTCGACGGCCATGAGGGCAGCGCTGACGCTCACGGATTATGCGCTGGTTCCGTTTGTTCCGGGCAGCTTTGAAGCATGGGCGATGGAAGACGTCGTGAAAATGATGCAGGAAGCAAGAAGCATACGTGAACCCTTCCCGGCATTTTCAATTCTCAACAGGGCGGACGTTAACCCGCGCAGCAAAGACAATCAGGATATGGTGGCGGCTATGTCTGAGTATGCGGCTGATATCCCGGTCCTGGACCACCTCTTGCACATGCGTAAGGCCTTTGCCAACGCAGCCGGCAGCGGCCGTTCCGTTGTTGAGCTGAAGCTTAAAGCCCATGAGAAGCCAGCCAAAGACGAACTCGAAACACTCATCTCTATAGTATTTAAAGATTGATGTGATATTATTATAATATTAATTGAGTATTGAGGTGATGTGTAATGGCGATTACGTCCAAACCGAAGGGTACCCCCCCGATACCGCAGAATCAGGCGGACATCGAAAAGTTTATCAATGACGCTCCGGACGGCAACAAGCCGGAAAAGCGGGGCGTGAAAAAAGGTCAGCGCGAGCAGATTACGGTCACGTTTGATACCACCATCATTTCTCAGCTGGACGATCTCGCCCAGCACGAAGGCCTGTCCCGCGCCGCGCTTATACGTATGGCTGTACGCCAGCTGCTGGATAAAGGTGCGCAGGTGGGGGGGTAAGCCGTCCTCTGTCAAATTAATATTAAAGTGATATTGTTTTGATTTCTTTTTGATTTCAATTCAGCATCACTTTAGTGTTGTTTTCACACTTAGTGCATCAGATGTTACTGAGCAGATTTATTTTGAGAATGCGGATAAATGAAAAATACCAAAAGGATAAATGATAATAATGGGCACTGGAAATGATAAGCATTATGCTGCTTTGTGCGTATCGATTAGTGTTGTTTTAACAAGTCTACTTATTGGGTTTACAACGCGACTCACCGATCCCGATGATGCTTGGAAATTCATAGCATTAATAATTTTCGATTTGATTGTCACATATAACGCAGTAACTCTGATTCTTTCGATATTAACGAAAAAGAAAGAAACAATCGAAGTAAAGCATGACGAATAGTTGCGTTTGGATTTAAGAGCCGCGAAAGCGGTTTTTTGGGCTGACTGACAGCCTGGTCACAGTCCCGGCTTTGCAGTGACGGGGATTTTACGGCTGATGCAGTAATGCTTTCTGAGTCCTCGCTAACGCAGCGGGCTTCCTGCGTATAACGCCACCTGTGCGCTCTGCGCATCTGATAGATGGACAGAGACACCTGAACGCACAGACGGGCGCAGGGATGACAAGGCCGCTTGAGCGGTCATTAGGAAGCAGGGGTAATCCTACGCTAATTTAATATTAAAATGATGTCATTCTGATTTCTTTTGATGTTAATTCAGTATCACTTTAGAATTGTTTTCACACCTTGCTCCTTGCCTGCCGTCTCTGGCGCTATTCATATCAGAAACGCCTGCTTCCCGTTGATGAAATTAATTCCGATCTGCCTCGCTGCGTCCCTGGACATTATTTCCGAATGTGCCGTTTCGTCCACGTGAAAAAGCACGATTTGCTGGCGGCGGTCGCCGGGCAGGGAAGGTAAACGGGCGTCAGAACACTATATGTGGTGTGCCGGTCATCTGCCTGAGCCACTACATGTTGATTATCCGCCGAAGCGGGGGATAAGGGCGCGGGGAATGGACAGAATGACGGTTGTGTCCAGCGCGTGACGGAATGACCGTTTTCGGGCCGTCAGCTCAGAGAAGGTGGATGCCGGTGTGCAGGCATCCAATGCCAGCGGTATCAGTCTCCAGGCTCTCTGACAGAGCAGGGCGCTGGCTGCCGAGAAAGCGGTCAGCAGACCCGCTGATGAAGCATGAAGGTATCAGAAAAAATCATTCCACTGATTTTCCAGAAAATCGATAAAGCTGCGAAACAGAGGCGTATAGCTGGTCCGGTAGCGCCAGACCAGATACGCCGGTAATGCGGGCAGGTTCCACTCAGGAAGTACCGCAACAAGCTTTCCGGCATCAACGTGCTGTTGTACCGACCAGGTCGGCAGCGCCATACAGATCCCCTGGCCCTCAATGGCCATATTGATCAGGCTGCCAATATTGTTGGAACTGAATACCGGTGACGTATTGACCGATACGGTTTTATCTCCCTGCGCTGACGTGAATTTTATCTCCCCTGCAAGAGAAGGATGCATCAGCTTCAGAATATGTGCGTTGATCAGCTCTTCTGGATGAGCGGGGTTCTGAACGCTGCTGAGGTACTCAGGAGAGGCAAAAAGACCAAAAGGCACCTGATTGATTTTTTTATGGATCAGATCCGGGCTGTTGATGTAGCCACTTTTGATGACCAGGTCGTCGAATTCGGGCGAATTACTCGAAAAGCTGCCGCCCTCACGGGAAAGAATATAAATCACCGCGCCGGGGTGTTTTCTGGTGTAGGCCATGACCCATCTGGGGATCAGGCTCTCACACATCACCGTCGGTGCTGCCAGCCTCAGGACCCCCTGAATGCTGCTGTCGTGTTCGTTGAGCTCGGCAACGAGATCGTTGTAATGGCGACAGATAAGCTTTGCTTTTTCATATGTCGCGTGACCCGCGGGAGTGATGTCAAAGCTGTGCGCGCTTCTGCTCAGCAGCTGGGCGTTCAGGATGTTCTCAAGCTTGATGACCGACTTACTGAACGCAGAAACGCTGCGGTTCACCTCGCGGGCGGCGGCAGAAAAACTGCGGCACTCAACCACGCGGGTGAAGATCATCCAGTCACTGATCAGGCTGTTGGTTTTTAAGAGCATTGAGTTACCCGTTTTCCTGCTGAAGATTGATACATGGTCAGCCTGCGTGCGCACTGATACGCCGGCATGAATTGTTCATAAAATAGGCAGCCATGTTGCATTTTGAAACATAAACCCGGGCTAAACGACCGAGATAAGTGCTGGTTTATTTAATTATTAAACTTTTTATTTATGCTCTGTCAGCAGGGTACCTCCTGAATGCAAATACAAAAAATACATTCTTAATATACTAAATATTGTTTTCCATATTGGAAAACTTAGTTTTATTTTATTTCTCAATGGAAGCTTGAACTTTTATGGATAATGTCTTCAGCCCGGAATTAAGTGGCCACTGCAGACTTTCTCATCGCGGGAAATGAACGCCTTAAGACTAGTCATTAATATCAAAACCTGAAGAAGACATGAGAATTATGTTTGATCGTAAATTCAAAAAGAAAGCTATTTCATCTGCTGTGACCACAGCATTACTGGCATCAGTTATTGCATCGGGGACGGCAGTAGCTGAGGAATATAATACCAGTAATAATGGTGTTAAAATTATTTCGGGCGATAGCCAGCATATCATCTCAGCATCACAAAATACCAATCGTCACACCCAAGATATGTTGAAAGGTGGCTTTTCGATAATGGGTTGGGGCGATGAAGCATGGTTTAGATTAAAAAAAGATCAGTCTGGGAGAACCCAGGTTGAACTTAATAAAGAACTTTTGAATGAAGGAACAGTAACTGCAAATAATTTGGGGTTTAAGGGATTCGTCTCCTCAACCAGTCAAGATGGGAAAGTTATTGGGGGTATGACTACTGATGGAGATGTTGGTATATGGTTATTTGATAGCGATGGAAATAAAGGGGCTGGTCGCATTACTGAAATTAAAAGAGAAAATAGTACTACACTAACTGGCATTATCACTCATGTAAGCCAGGATGGTAAATATGCATCATTTTGGAGCAAGGACGTAAATCTTGACTCGTCAGCAGCATATGTATATGACATTGATGCGCTCGTCAAAAGTACTTCAGAGTCAGATAGAATTAAAGCAAAAGCCATTTTAGCGAATTCATCCGTTTCAACGTTATCTGCTAAGCCTTATACAGCTGCCAATGCTGTTGAGACAGCGGATGACGGAACATTTATCGCAGTGGGTAATGAGTTTAGGTATGATGATGCTTTAAAACCAGTTGATTCCGGTGCTCTAGTTTGGACGACTAAAGATAAAGATAAAGAAGCACCTAACTCAAATATTTACGTGGGGCAAGAATTATACAAATCATCCGAGGATGCATATTCTACTGCCACCGCTATTTCCAAAAATACTAAAATTATCGGCGGAGCAGAAAACAGCAAGCCGGTAATCTGGTCAGGCTTCCACTGGGGATCACTGACTCAGCTCAAGCTGGCCAGTGCTGAGACACAGGGTGCTGTGGCCGCTCTGTCTGCAAACGGCAGCGTGGCGGTGGGTAATACCTTTGACACCGCGACTGACCAGAAGCGCGCTGTGAAGTGGTCCGGCGACAACTGGACAGAACTTTCGGATCTGGGAACGTTAAAGAAAGATAACAGCGGTAACTCAACCGTGAATACCATTACCAGTGACGGTACTATCGCTTCCGGCAGCGCGGACGCGGACGATGGCACCGTGCATGGCATCATCTGGAAAATCGCTGAGAAAGAGAAGCAGGAGAAAGAGAAGCAGGAGAAAGAGAAGCAGGAGAAAGAGAAGCAGGAGAAAGAGAAGCAGGAGCAAGAGAAGCAGGAGCAAGAGAAGCAGGAGCAAGAGAAGCAGGAGCAAGAGAAGCAGGAGCAGGAGCAAGAGCAGGAGAAACGAAACAAATCGGACACGGATAAGGTCATTAAAAAAGTAGACGTGACCAATACCAATAAAACCATTGCACAGATGGCTTCAGATACTTTCCAGATTATTGAAAATCAGCACCGTGCGCTGACCCGCCTGCAGGATATCTGCGGTGCCGGTGAAGGCGAGACCTGCTGGTCTGTACAGCGTGGATATACCTCTGCAGGCAAGGTGCGCGATAATTCTGCGGGCGTCAGCGTGGGCTACGGTTTCAGCGATAATATTTCTGCCGGGCTGAGCCTGGATACCTCAGATGCCACGGGCCGTCCATCAAGCTACAAAAAAGCCACCAACAGCTTTGGCGTGGGCTTCTCCGTTGACCTGCACTCTGCGTTTGACGGCGGTGACTGGTATATCCGCCCTGCCGTGGCGTTTAACAAGTCAAACACTCAGGTTGAGCGTCAGACACTGTCAAATACCGAAGCCGGTAAAGGCAGCAGCAGCATGAAAGGCCTGGGTGCCAGCCTGGAAGGAGGTCAGAACTTTCATCTGAACGAGGCGGGTTCCATTGGCTGGTATGCGGGTGCGCGCTACAGCGACGTGAGCCGTGCTGGTTTTACCGAAACCAACGCAGATTTCCCGGTTACCTACGGTGAGCTTAAAGACAAGCGCACCTCGGTCTATGCCGGTGCGCGTGCAACCGTTCCTGTGACCCAAAATGTGAACTGGGTGTCGGGCCTGGAAGTGGCTCAGCTGTTAAGTAAGGACCCAACCTTTACGGCAAGCGCGGACCATATCGGTCAATTCAGCCACAAAGCGGGCCTGAAAAAAACCACCGCATCAGCGAAAACCGGTGTTGAGTACGCGGTAACGCGCAACGTCTCCGTTTCACTCACGCCAACGGTCAACCTGACTGCAACCGGTGATACTGCCTGGGGTGGTCTGTTCGGCGTCAGCGGACACTTCTGATAACCACTGAGGGGGAACGTCTGTTCCCCCTTCTTCTGTCGTGATAGTGCCGGTTTCATTGTGACGCTGTCCCGCCCGTTCTTTATGCTCCCCCTGCAGGAACCGTTATGAAACGCACTTTGTCAGCCCGGAACGGAAAAAGAGCCACCGATCCTGTTCTGCTGGATCAGCTATACACCGTCTATCAGCCTATTGTGGACCGGCACCTCAACTTTATGGGCGTTGAGCTGCTCTGCCGCAGACAAATCAACGGGAAGGTGCAGCTTCCGGGGCTGTTTCTTAACAAGGACACCGCGTACTCCACCTGGGTATCACTGACCGGAAAAATGCTGGACGATGCCGTGGATCGTATTAATGAGTATAAATATTACGGCTTCTACACCGTCAATATTCCGGCCGCAATTGCGGTCAGCAAAGAGTTAATCCCCCTGGTAATCAGTTCAGTACTGAGGCTGATTAATCTGGATGATATTTCAATGCTGACGCTTGAGTTCTCTGAGAACACCGACTTTACCCGCTATCCTCAGGCAGCGGCAAACATCCGGGAGCTTCGTGAGATGGGGCTGCATGTTCTTTATGATGACTGCTTTTCTCCCACTTCTCCCGCAGGATTTCATCTTCCTCCGGAGGATATTCCTTTCAGCGGGTTCAAGATAGACATGAGGACGGTATGGCTGTCACAGCATGATTTTAATATCCGGCGGAAGATTGAAAAACTGGCAACCTACTGTCAGGCACAGCGCCTGGCGTGTATATCTGAAGGGATTGAGAACTTTGCAGACGTCAGCCTGATGGCTTCTCTGGGCGTCAACGAATATCAGGGTTACTTAATCTCCCCGCCTGTGAGCTGGAGCGTTCTCAATATAAAGCGGGATTTGTTCAGACACCCGGGAACTCATCGTAATGAAACGGAGGATTCTGCCTGTAAATCATATTCCTGATGATTATAAGGATTATCTGCGATGAGTATCTGCACGGCGGTAAGGGGGATACTGTATGAGCAATGCTGTGGAAGAATACAGAGCCGCATGAACAATCTGGCCTTGCTGGCGATAACTATACTGGCCTGCCACTGCCCGGCATGATGAATATCAATTAAACAGGCATAATTCCTTCCGGTGATGTCAGTCTGAATAGACTGGACAGAATAACCTCCCTGTCCAGGTGGTGCGGGAATGAAACAGGAAGCAGCCAGAGTCCGCTGCTGATCTGCCCGGACACGTCGCCCGGAGCGCGGAATCTTGTTCAAATTATCTGGCTCGGTCGCAGGCGTTCCGGATGTTGGCCATCAGCTGCAGCTCAACGCCGGTGCGAACATGATTTTTTTTTACATGGAGTTAGGACATTTTCATTACGAAAATTATCGATGAGTTTTTTTGAGGGAAGCAGTCACGGCGGTGCGCTACGTGAATTCTGCGATTTTCGCAGGGGTGAAGGACGAAAGAATCTACGAGAAACGTCAGAAAAAAAGACCGCTGACACGACCTTTCTTTCTTGAGTTCCTGAAATTAGCTTGCGGTTTTTTTAAAAAAATAGCTGTTCCTCATTCCAGCGTTCAGGAAATCCCATTGAAGCATAGAATAATTTAGATACCGGATATTCTTCGAATAGTGCTTGAACTTCTTCCCCAAATTTCTCAAAACCAAATGCACTCAACATTTTCTGGATAACGGCAAGTGAGGTATATATCCGATTAAGTTGATCTCGGTTTGTTACATTTGTTTTCACTAGCGGAATGTCTGGGTTAAGTAAGTTCTTCACCAGCTTAGGTGCTCGTCTGTTTCTGTTAAATAAACGAGTGTGATGACAGCAATCATTACGTACTGTATGGATGACAGTTAACCAGTCCAAAAGAGTTACATAGTCTTTTGCCCCCGCAATTCTCGATGCATATCTATCCAGTTTCAAACTTGCGATAGAATGAGGATTAAAGGCTTCTAACAGGCTTTTCAGATTACCGAAGGTTAACAACTCAATTGACACCCATCCTGGAGGCAACCCCCGGTGAAACGGACAATATTCGTTAAAGTATTTTGACCTATAATGTTCTGCAAATTCTTCTTTTGATTTTCTGAATGACATGCTTACACTGGAAACAGTTCTGATATGATTATCACTATGATTAAATAGGGATGAATCTAGATACCAAAACGAATTTTGATTTTTTCCAGTAACCCAGTAATCAAAAGAACTGCGCACGGCAATTTCAATTTTTTGTATCAATTTAAAAACCAGCAGCCGCAACCCCTGATCAAACAGATATAGCTCATGCGCTTTATCAAAAGTTGCCTCTGGATAATATCTGCGGGTAGCCTCGTCACGAAAAGGAATCAGATAGGCTTTAAATCGGTAGTAACTACATCTCTCAAGTACCTTTCGCGCATTGTCAACATCAGCGATAGTTAAACCATCTCGTTGCAGTTTCTGACACAAATCAGAGCTTGACTGGTATGGTTTTTGGTATGGAATGAGATCTGACAATTCAACAATCCTATCGAAAAGCCAAAAAAAAAGCCTCCACTCTTACGACTTAAAGTCTGGAGGAAGCTGTTGTTAGGGAAAACAGTACTATACTATTGTTCTTCTTTTTTAACAAAAAGTGCTATCCAGCATAGGGACTAGGGGCGATAAGGAGGTATGTTGTGAGGTTATCCCATAAGTGCTTCACCTGCTAGAAATTTGTTAGCTGTGTTTTATTGTGGACAGAATTGGCTGTCTGTCCAGGTTGTATAGCGGCACGTTGCATGTGCATCGGTCGGGCAGTCACCGTTTTTTATGAATGCCGGTGAGACAGGCAAGCCGGAATAGAGGGCGGGTGAGCCAGTGTGTCCAATAAGTGCGGAAATTATATGCAAACGTGGAAAGTTAAATCAGACTTATCATGAAAATGATCATGCCAAAACTGTACGCAGCAAGTAGCATTTTGAATGAAGTAGTAAATTTCTTAATGTTAACAATAATATAAGCAAGAATTATCCCTAAAGCTGCATAAAAAGAGAAAAAATAGTCTCTAAAGTTTTCAGCAAAATTGATACTGAGAAAAAGCACGCTTAGTGAAATTAAAACTGCCGGTATAGCTCCAGAGTGTATGGCTATTTTATTATTCATAATATTCACCTTTATATATTGCCGGAAATTTATCTGTATGGCAGGCCAGTCACACTATATGACGTCATGATAATACCAGGTAAGATCTCCGCAAGCTAGGAGAACCGAGAGCTTGAGATCTCCGGATTTGAACAAAATCTACGCTGTAACTATCAGGTTAAACAGAGCATGCGCATAGCATTTACAACACCCGGGCAACAGGAATATCTTCCCAACGTGTTGTCCATGCTGGGGAAAGCAGCTCCCGTTTCATTTTCCACTCGTTGTTCACTCCCTGACGCGCAAACCACAGGTTTCCCAGCCCGGACTGATTAATACCGTCCAGCACCTTCATCAGCTGCGCACTGTTTTTTCTCGGCTGATGTTCATCGAACAGGTTCAGCTGGCTGACGCCATGCGGCGTGAAGTCATCAAGCATGATGCCGGCCGTCATATAACGGCGACCTTCCAGCCAGATGCGGTCCAGCGATCGCATGGCCACCTCGATGACGTCACGCGTGTCCTGCGTCGGGCGCGGGAGCTTCTCGCCGGCGCTGTTGCCGTAGAACACCTCATCTTTCGCGTGCGGCGAGGTGCGGATAAATACGCCAACGTGCCGGCAGAACTGGCGCTCTTTCCTTAGCTTCTCGGTCGCGCGCGTGGCGTACTGGCAGAGCGCCTCCTGCATGGCCACCTTTGTGGTGATGCGTTCGCCAAAAGAGCGGCTGGAGACGATCTGCTGCTTTGCCGGAGGCATCTCTTCAAGCGGAATGCAGGATTCGCCGTTGAGTTCGCGCACGGTTCGCTCAAGCACAACGCCGAAATTTTTGCGGATCATGGCAGGGTGCGCTCGCGCCAGCTGCAGAGCGTTTTCAATACCCATCAGGTTAAGGCGCTTGCCGATGCGACGTCCCACGCCCCAGATTTCCTCTACGGGCTGATTCAGGAGAAGGGTTTCGGTTCGTTTAGGATTGCCGGGCGTCAGCGCCAGCACGCCGCGGAACTGCTTCCATTCCTTGCTTGCCCATTGTGCTGATTTTGCCAGGGTTTTTGACGGACCCATCCCCACGCCGACGGTCAGACCAGTCGTGGACAGTACGTGCGCGCGCAGCCGCCGGCCAAAGTGCTCAAAGTCTTCGCAGCCATTGATGCCGGTTAAATCGAGGAACATTTCGTCAATCGAGTACTGTTCAACCCGGGGCGTCATTTCTTCCAGTGCCGTCATAAGGCGCTGCGACATCGAGTGGTACAACGCGTAATTGCTTGAAAATACGTGAACTTTTTCAGGGTATTCCTGTGCTTTAAGCTGAAACCAGGGCATACCCATTTTTATATTCAAAGCTATGGCTTCGACGGATCTCGCGATAACACAGCCATCGTTATTGCTTAACACCACCACGGGTTTGCCGCGCAGGTCAGGGCGGAACAAGGTCTCGCATCGGGCATAAAACTTGTTCGCGTCGGCTAATCCAAACATAGGCATGGTTACCTCCGGCGCGCGCGCGTACTGTTAAAAAACCATGTGACCACGCCAAGCAGCTGCAGCTCTTCCGGATAGATGACGGGGTAAGCCGGATTCATGGGCAGCAGCGCAAGACACGGCTGCAGCTGCAGGCGCTTGACCGTGAATTCGCCGTCTACCTCCGCGATGACGATGTCGTGGTGCGTGGCCTCTTCTGCCCGGTCAACCACCATGACGTCGCCATCAAACAGGCCGAGATCCTGCATGCTATTGCCGCTGGCGCGCACGAAGAACGTCGACGCGCGCCGGCGAATGCAGAGCTCGTTGAGATCGAGCTCTTTTTCGACGTAATCCTGTGCAGGGGAGGGGAAGCCGGCCGCGCAGGGCTCCGCGTAGAGCGGCACGCGGACTCTGGGCGTAAAGATGGGTGGCCAGAGCACAGTGAGATCCGAAGAACATGCTGCCTGTTTCATAGAGCAGCCCTCTGCAGATGATCAGGCGGTAATGCAATTGCTGTCTGTACGTCGCGCATTAAAATCCTCCTTAAATGGATACTGTTTTTATATACAGTATTATTGAGGCGGATTTATCTGGCAAGTCCTCTAAGCTGAATGAGCGTCGTTTAGCCGCTCATTTGCCTGAATGGCGACCAGTTTTATTTTCCTGAGCCTTAGGTCGTCAGTTTCTGAAGCATCTGCAGCATGAAGTCTTTACTGACCTGAACGGAATTAAGTGAATTCAACTATTACAGCGCCAGCTGGGTAACAGTGGTCTGGAGTGAAATCTGGCGGCTTAATGACGTATTGAGGCATCAAAACCGACATTACTAACTGACGGTTGTATCTAATACCGGGGGCAGGTCAAGAGGGGCTCAATTAATTTAAAAATGCTTAATCAGATGATCAAGGAATGCACGAACAGCTGGATTAGACCGCCGACTTTCATGCCAGAGTGCCGAAATATTATGCCGCTCTACAGCAAAATCGGAGAGAACCGGAACAAGTCTTTTATTCTTTACCCATGTATCAGCCATAAAACTCGTCGCCATTCCTATTCCGCCTCCTGCAGCAACTAAGGCTAATACGGCTTCGCTGGCATCCACAACAACATCTGACGATGGCAAAATCTCTGTCTCCCGTCCCCCAACCTGAAAAGGCCATCGAAAAAGCTGCCCTGTATGTTGATAACGCAGGTTTACCGTTTTATGGCTCATTAGGTTGTTTGGATTTTCAGGGGCAGAGCAACTGGCAAGATATTCAGGCGAGGCGTAACACCCCAGCCGGTAAGGCGAGAGACGGCGCGACAGAAGATTTGAATCGCCAAGATCGCCAAGCCGGACGGCAATATCAATGCTCTCATCCACGATACTGATTACGCGGTCGCTCAACCGCAAGTCAATTTTCACTTTTGGGTAAAGCGCGCAGAATTGCGGAAGTGCAGGAGCAATCATATGCAGACCGACCGGATACGATGCCGCAATACGCAGTGTCCCTGCGGGCTCCGCGCGAGAGCGTTTCGCTATCTGCTCAATCTCGTCAGCATCCTGAAGCAATCGTAACGCCCGCTCGTGAAGCTCACGGCCTTCTGCGGTTAAAACCAGCGAGCGTGTCGTTCGGGTAAACAGGGTAATACCAAGTTGCGTCTCCAGCCGCTGGATGCTCTTACTGATTGCTGAAGGTGAAACTGACAGGGAACGGGCAGCAGCAGTGTAGCTGCCGAGAGCGCCAGCACGAGCGAATGCAATTAAACCTGTGAGTCTTTCAAAACCTATTTGTTCCTTCATGACACAATTAAAGCGAAATTCAGCCTGATTATCAATGCCAGATATTAGGCTTATCATCTGTCATCTGATTCCCTTTAAGAGAGATTGTGATGACTGACATGATGAAAGCAGTACAGCTTCATGCATTTGGTGGGCCTGAGAACCTGCAGTATGACGAGACAACCCGTCCAGAGGTGGGAAGCAATGAAGTCCTTGTTAAAGTATATGCGGCCGGCCTTAATCCACCGGACTGGTATTTGCGCGACGGTTACCGGGCGCTCCCGCCTGAATGGTGGCCTGCCCCGACATTTCCGCTCATTCTGGGAACAGATATATCAGGCGTAGTCGCAGCCGTCGGAGAGGATGTTTCGGAATTCACCATAGGCAATGAGGTTTATTCAATGGTGCGTTTTCCTCAGGGGATAATGCAGGGCAGTGGCGCCTATGCTGACTACGTGAGCGTACCTTCCTCTGAGCTGGCAATGAAACCACAACGTATCGGACATGTTCAGGCTGCGGGTGCGCCGATGTCGCTACTTACCGCCTGGCAGTTCCTTGTCGAGTTGGGTCACGATGCCCCCAATCCTTTTCAGTCCTTCAGGCATACACCTGTCCCATTAGAAGGCCGGACGGTGCTGGTAAACGGTGCCGGTGGAGGCGTTGGGCATTTTGCGGTGCAGATAGCCAAGTGGAAAGGTGCGCGAGTAATCGCCGTGGCTTCATCCCGAAATGAGGAGCTTATGCGTGAGCTGGGGGCAGATGAGTTTATTGACTACACAAAAATAGCAGCCGAAATCGCTGTAAAAAATGTCGATCTTGTTATTGATGCCGTTGGCGGTTCAAACATGGAGCGCTTCCTGACGTGTATCAAACCGGGAGGCGCATTGTTTCTCGTCAACCCTCTGGGGTTTGCCGGACAGGAGGAGGCTCTCAGAAAGAACATTACGGTTTCAATCACGCAGGTACGCTCAAATGGTGCACAACTAGCTACTGCCGGCAGCCTTCTGGACGAGGAAACTATCCGGGTTGTTATTGATAGCACTTACCCATTAGCCATGGCGTCCGCTGCTCATCAGCGTGCTGCACTGGGTAGCATTCAGGGCAAGATCGTGCTCACTAACTTTTGATGAGCACTTTTCCGTCAGGCCAATAGTTGAGTTCAGGCAGATGGCAATACAAGGATACCAGGATGCTTATTATCAGCGGTTACATTCACGTCAGGCCTGAGGATTTGGTAGCATTTGTGAGCGATACACAGTCTCTGTCTAAAGCAGTGCGACAGCGCGAAGGAAACTATTCCTATGATATAGCAGTGAAAGATTATTCTGCTGGAAAGTTGCTCATATCTGAGCGCTGGAAAGATCAGGCAGCACTGAACGCCCATCTTGAATCCGCGGATACGCTTGCTTTTGTTCATCGATGGCAGGGGCGAATGACGGGTGAGGTTCTGAAATATGACGCTTTTAACGAAAGGGCCCTGATGGAGTTGTAAGTAAAATCAGATGCCATTTTTACTGGCTCGTAATTACGGGCCTTTTTGAACTTCCGCTCTTCGCTCATGGCGGACATTCGCCTGACGTCAGTCCGCCTTGTCGGCTTAATGCAAACAGCATCGTTACCCGCTCACCTGCCAAAATCGCTTCCAGTTTCTTTTCCTGAGACCTCGGCCGTCATTTTCTGAAGCATCTGCAGCAGGAGGTCCTTGCTGAGCTGGTCGGATTTCAGCGCTGGCATAACGTTGATAAGCGACAGCGTGACAGTGGCCATCGCCACCGATCGCTTTACACGTTCTGCGTTCTCGTAGTCTTTGTACGTGCGAAGGCTTACCCCAAGCTCCGCTGCGGCCCTGTCACGGCTCCAGAGCAGGCCCCGGCGCCAGAGCCTCAGTTGCCAACCCGTCATATTCCTTCTCCTTGCCCATCAGTCTCGTTTTATTATCTCCAAAAAGTGCAGAAACTGCACTTTTTTTAGAAGTTATTAATCATCCGGGATTCATTCTCTTCTCCCACATGCGTGACGCCACAGCGCTGCAAAGGCCGGCGGCCGTTCCTAAAAATGCCATGCAAGCTCCCTCTGTGCCATCGGGCCTGCACCGTGCCTTCACCTTAGCCGGGCCGCTGCGCCGGCAAGGGGTCTGTCGTCACCCGTTCCCCGCCATACGCGGGACATTCAGTCCGCTCCGGCGGCGCGTGCGGCTTCCTCCCTCGCCCGTTGCCTGCTCCGCTTTGCGCCCGGCTTCCGTGGCGGCACGGTGCAGATGGTGCCGTGCAACCCTTAACGGAGGAGTCAACATGCCAAACTGGTGTGCCAACAGGCTGCGGGTTTCAGGCCCGGAATATCACGTAAAGAATGCGCTGGCGCTGATTGAAGGCGGGGAGGGCGTTCCGCTTTACGCGCGGGCGGCGGCAGAAGGGATCCAGCTCTTTCTGGCGGGCTGTGCCGGGCTGCTGCGCCCGGTGGAAGCGACGGACTATGCCCCGTATCCCGCTCTGGTGAATGGGACGGGAAGCGATATTCCGCAGAACCGCGCTTTTACGCAGTGGGTGGCGCAGCTGCGTGAGGGCGCAGAGCTGACGCCGGAAATCTGCAACACGCTGCACGAACTGTGGCTGGCCAGCGGTCTGCAGCGCATGACGTGGTCATCGCTCTCTGCAGAGCAGCAGACGGTGATCGCCGGGCTGTGGCAGATAAAGCACGGTGACTGGTACTGGATGCGGGGTAATAACGGCCTCAGCGAGTCGTGGGACTGCCGGTGCCGCGAAGACGCGCTGCCGCTGCAGGCACTTCCGTTCGACATGCTGCAGCTGATCCCGCCGCGTCTTGATGCGGAGATAAACGGATAAAACGGACGCCTGCTCCACGGTGTGCCGGACGGGTTTACCGACGTAGTGGATCGCTGCGGCACAAAGTGGCCACACGCGCACAATCTTGACGTGTCGCACTCCGGGCTCATCACTTTTGACGCTGATTTTGATACGCCCTGGTCGCCTCCCTCGCCGGACGTGCTGTCAGCGCTGAGCGAGCGTTACGGCGTCACCGTTGAGCACTGGTATGCCGAGTCCGGCAGCAGCTACTGCGGATGGGCTGTTTATGAAGCGGGCTGTCAGACCGGGGAGTGCTGCGACTCGCTGGAGTGGGGCGATGAGGAAGACGAGTTCGGGTTCAGTGAGGTGACGGGCCCGGCATGGATCATTGACAACGTGGCCAGCTACGGCGGCTGAACAGGAGGCGGCGGGCGCAGGCCCGCCGGACAGAAAATGCATGCATCCCTGACCATTGAAAAACTGATCGAGCATCTGCAGAGGTTTGCCCCCGACACGCCCTGCGTGGGTCACTTCTGGATAGCTGACGACTTAGAAGACGTGGCCCCGGAGCTCACGCCGGAGGAAGTGGTGGCCACCTTGGCGCTCGCTGACAACACGCTCGACGCTGAGAACAGCCTCAGCTGGTATTTCCTGCGCCACTGTGCCGACACGGTGCTGGCGCGCAGGTAGCTGAAGTAATTAAGGCGGCCGCCCGCGGGCGGCGCTCTTTACGGAAAGGAGAGAGACGTCGCTGCGCTCCACCTTCATGCCGTATCCCGTCCTGCGGCCGGAAAACGGCGGGTATAAAGTGCCGTGCCCTCACGGTAGCCGGGCTGCTTCGCAAACAAGGTAAGCTGGCGCCGTCCTGCTCACCCGTTCCCCGCCGTGCGCGGAACATTCAGTCCGCTCCGGCGGCGCGTGCGGCTTCCGCGTCCGCCCTTGTTTGCTCTGCTTATCGCCCGTCTGTGTGGAGGTCACGGCACCACTACCGGTGCCCCTTCATACACAGGAGCATCACTATGTCTCGATTCATGCACGGCGACAGCGTACAGGTTATGGGCGGCTTTCCGGATAAGAGCATTGATTTCATCCTCACCGATCCGCCGTACCTGGTCGGCTTTAAGGATCGTTCTGGCCGCTCGATTGCGAATGATGTAAACAGCGAGTGGGTGCTGCCGGCAAGCCAGCAGATGTACCGGGTGCTTAAAGATGACAGCCTGGCGGTGAGCTTCTACGGCTGGAATCGCGTGGACATTTTTATGCAGGCGTGGAAAGCCGCAGGTTTTCGCGTCGTCGGCCACCTGGTCTTTACCAAACCCTACGCCTCTAAGTCGGCGTTCGTCGGCTACCAGCACGAGAGTGCGTACCTTCTGGCCAAAGGCCGCCCGCAGCTGCCGGCAAAGCCGCTTCCTGACGTCATGCCCTGGCAGTACACCGGCAACCGCCATCATCCGACTGAAAAACCGGTCAGCGTGCTGCGGCCGCTGATTGAAACCTTCACCCAGCCCGGCGCGATCGTACTGGACCCGTTTGCGGGCAGCGGTTCAACCTGCGTTGCCGCACAGGAATGCGGCCGCCGCTGGATTGGAATCGAGCTCCTGGAGGATTACCACGCGGCCGGCCTGCGCCGCCTTTACGCACATCGCGCCGCGCGCGCGGCATAACGGAGACCGATAAATGCTTAATCTGACAGAACAACACGCGGCCGATCGTCTGGCTGACGACGTGGCCGATATCGACGAGACCCTGACCGAGCTGTTCCTGCGGATCCACGCGATGCGCCAGCGCTGGCCGCGGGACAGCGACGCCCCCGCGGTGCGACTGACGCTGCTGGCAATTGACGATATCTGCGATTCCCTGAGGGATGCAGGCCGCCGGGCGGAGCAGCTGCGGGGCTGTCTGCGCAGGTGACGGGATTCTGCGGGGCGGTTAAAAAGCAACCGCCCCCGGATATTCCCCCCGTTGCCTGGCCTGCACAAATGTATCCACAGGGTTCCGGGGCGGATATGCACCCCGGATGTGGACAAGACAAAAAGGATGTCGCGAGCTCCGCCGTTTATGCACGCCGGCGGCGTGCGGGAATAAACGTCCGTGCGGTCTGCGGCCAGTGCCGTGCCTTCACTTTAGCCCGACGGCGGCGTGTTCAAGAGCCGCAGGCTCTCCTCCTCCCCCGTTCGCACTCACTCCTGCGCGCTTACTCCCGTCGCGTCTCCGCTCATGCTTCGCGTCGCCGCCGTGCGTAATCACGCCTCCGTTCGCTTGCGCTGCGGCCTCGTCGTCGCTCTTGATCACGCCTCTGTCCGTCGGGCTGTCATTCAGGCACGGCACAGGCCGGAACTGTATCCCCTTTACCTGCGGAGGTTTCTTATGAACACAGCACTGCACGCGCCTCAGGCGGCGCGTTTTCTGGACGGCTTCGTAAAGCTGCGCTTTCTGCCTTCTCTGTTCGGCGATGATTTTATGCGCGCCGAAAACAACGTCTATCTGTACGCCGCGCGCTATCTGACGAACTACAACGGCGGTGAGTGGACTTTTGTTCACCTGGAGCAGGGCGGTGGATACATGATCCCGCCGGATGGCACCTGGCGGTTTGAGAATCCCGAAAACTGGTCTGTGGCAGAGGTCTCCGCTGACGCGGCGGGGATCATCATCACCGCGCTGGTTCTCAACCACCGCAGCTGGATGTATGACCGCCACGACGAGGAGGAGCTGTGTGCGCTGTTTTGCCGCCGCCACCGCCAGCTGATGGTCTGGGCAGAAACTCATCCCGAAGCCGCCGCTATTTTTCGCGCGCTTGACTGAACACTAACAGGGGCGGCAGAGCCGCGCACAAGGAGATAACACGATGCACGGTAACGTAAATGAAATCTGCGCCTGGCTGCTGGAGACCTTTCAGCCGGGCACTCCGTTCACCATCCTGGTATGGACGGAGGAGGACGTTCAGGATTCTGCGGATTCAATGGCACTGACGGAGGAGGAGGCGCACGCGGTGCTGGATGAGATCGGCGAGCTTGATGATCACCGGCGCTACGGGATAGGCCGGGATACCGTGCGTGAGCTGGCGTGTCAGGTTCGCCGCGACAGGCAGTCAGCGCGGCACGTCACCCTGCCGGCCGCGAGCCTGAAGGTACTGCTGGAGCTGGCCGGAAAGGCTGGCGAAACGGGCGAGGGTATGGACACTGCGGAGGCTATCCATCAGGCACAGGATGCCATGCGCGGGTAGCGCGGGGCAGGGCAGGGAAGCCCTGTGCCACATCCGGGCGCGTGAAAACCCCAGCCGCCTGAGGGCGGCGGCCGCTATGCGGCGCCTTCGGCGCCGCTTCCCGTGCTGCTGAAAACAGAAATAAGGCGTGGACACAGAGATATAGAAGCCAGCAGAAATCTGACAGGACTATACAGAAAGTTATTGAATTCAATGGTTTTAACTTTCGTTTTTACAGTGTGAAGGATAGCGATATTTATTACCCTGAGCTGCCGTTTTTTACCGCCGTCAGTCTCAGAAACTGCATAGAAACGCATGCCTTCAGCCGGAGCCGGAGAGCGATTGCGGGCAGCTATAAAAATTAAAAATCCACTTAAAGGGCATGGCTCCACCTTCGGCTCCCCGGCAAGCCGGGTCGTCAAGCCCTACGTCGCTAAGCGGCAAGCCGCTAAGCGCCACCGAACCCCTGCGGGTTTCGGCCGCAGGCGGTTTCGGTCTGATGGCGAAGGTCAACGGCTGCAACCGGCTTGCGCCGGTGCGTTAACCGCCCCGGAAAAGGCCTCCGGGGCTTCAGGGCAGACCGCCGGGGCGGTCCCTGACGGCTTTTACGGCATTCCGTCCTGGTCTTTCGCAGAGGGCTTTTCGTAGCACCGCCGGTTCGTTCAAAAAGGGGTGAAATGCACTCCGTCAAAAACTTTTTGCGGAAGGGCCACAAAAACTTTTTGCCTCCGCCCCTTTATGCCCTCTCTTCGTCGTTGCTACTCGGCCCTCGCCGCGAAAGGCCAGACCGGAAAGATAAAACCCGCGTCAGAGAAGGTCTTTTTCGGGTCCGCAGCGCGAGCTGCACCTACTCAGCCGGATTTAAGGAGCCATGCCATGCAAAACATCCTCGTGAACGTCACCTCTGATGCGACCACAGAACGCGCACCGATCGCCGCCGCCGGTGAAGTGATTTCAGATACCTTTTTTGCGCCCGTTGAAACTGACGTCATTGACGGGCTGCTGGGCCGCTATGAACACATGTACGCAAAATTAAAGAATATTTCGGCCACAATTCGTGAAGGCGGTAACGGCGAGGCGGTGGAGTATTTTCTGTGCGGTAACGTGCGCGATTCACGTCTGAATATGCCGCCGGTTCGCGTGGTATTCGACCTGCCCGGCGCGGTAGCGGCCCTGAATGCCGATTTCTGGCAGAAAGCGCTGAACCTGACGGACGTTTACGAGTACATGCCTAACGACCGCCGCAACGATTGGAACGACCAGATCCGCGCAAAGAAAGCGCCGGACTTTGAGGAAAACGCGGTGCGCGCGACGCTCTCCGAACTGCTTTTCTCACGTCAGAAATTTTTCTCCGAGCGCGTTGACGGTATTTTCCGCAGCCTGTCACGCAGCCACGTGACCAACCGCCCGGAAGGCTTCAGCAAGCGCATGATTATCGAATGCATGTTCGATCAGTGGGGCATGTGCAACTACGAGCGCACAGGCTACGTGGACGACCTGCGCAAAGTGATCGCGAAGTTTATGGGGCGTGATGCGACCGGCCTTAACACGACCAATAAAATTCTGAAAATCGCGCGCGACCGCTCGGGGGAGTGGGTAGCGATCGACGGCGGCGCGCTGCGCGTGAAAGCCTTTCTGAAAGGCACCATTCATCTTGAAATTCATCCGGACATGGCCTGGCGCCTGAATGATATTCTGGCCTATCTGCATCCGGCGGCCATCCCGGCGGAGCACCGCCAGAAGCCGCGCACGAAGCCGAAAACCTATGATCTACACACAAATCTGCTGCCGTTTTCCGTGCTGGCCGTGCTCAGCGACCTGCAGACAGAGCGCACCGAGCCACAGCAGCGCAACCGCCGGGAAGACCCGCTCCCGCCCGTGACGACAAATCCTTTTAACCGCCGCATTAAAGGCTATTCGGACGAGGATAAGGCCGCGCGTGCGGAAGCTGAAAAAGTGCTGCTGAGCCTGGGCGGCGTAAAAAAGAACCTCAACGCCTTAACCTGGTTTGAATTCGATTACGACCCGACCACGGCGCTTGAAGATATTCAGCTTTCCGGCGCGCTGCCGGAAAAGAAAACACACCAGTTTTACCCGACACCGGGCGAACTTGCCGCGCAGCTGCTGGACGAAGCGGACATCCGCGAGGGTGAAACCTGCCTGGAGCCGAGCGCAGGCATGGGCGGCCTTGCTGACCTGATGCCGCAGGCACAAACAACCTGCGTGGAGATTTCGCCGCTGCACTGCCGCGTGCTGGAGGCCAAAGGCCACCAGGTGATCGAAGCCGATTTTCTGGATTGGGCAAATGTGACCGATCAGCGGTTTGACGTGGTGGTGATGAATCCGCCGTACAGCGAAGGGCGCGCCGTGGCGCACCTCAGCGCGGCGGCGGCACTGGTGAAGAACGGCGGACGCCTCGCGGCCATTATGCCCGCAGGCAGCGACCGCAAAGACCTGCTGCCGGGCTGGGACTGCAGCTGGTCCGCGCCGATGGAGGGCATGTTTGCGGGAACCGGGGTTCGTGTGGTGCGCCTCATGGCGTACAAGCCGGAATAAAACCGGCCCGGCTGGCAGGGGCGCCCCTGCCGGATACCGCACCGGCCCGCAAAGAGGGCCGGACAACAGCACATCGAGCAGAGCACAACATCATGACCCGAGAAGAAAAATTTACGCTTAACACCCTGCAGAGTTTACCGGCTGCGATTTTGAAGCCTACCGCCACCGGGGCGAGGCGTTTCGCCAGCGCATGAGCGGTGCCGTGATGAACGCGCTGCAGGTGCCCGAAAGCTGGCAGACTGACTGCGAAATGCGCGGCGAGTGGGGCGGGGCACACCCGGTTCACCTGCGGCTGACCCGTGCCGATCTGTCCGGGCTTGCCGTTGAGCTGGTCAGCCCGTCGGAAGATTCGCCGCTGTGGTGCGCAGTGCTGACAGATGTCCGCACCCGGTCGCGTGTTCCTCTCAGCGTCAGCTATCGCTTTGACCCTGCGGCGCTGTGCGTAAAGCTTGAAAAAATCGCAGAGTACACGCGGGCAGGCTTCACCGGCGCCGGTGAGCTGATCGCCGCGCTGCGGATGGGAGGGCACGCCGCATGATCCCGAAATCACACTCACTGGTCACCCTGTTGCCGGAACGTCAGGCCGCGCTGCAGGCAATCGCGGCGGTTGAGCACGCACAGCAGCGGGGGACGCGGCTGGCCCGCCATCCCTGGGCCGCCGCTTTTATGAAGCAACTGAGCGGCAGGAGCCGCGTCAGCGTCCAGACGCTGAACCGCATACGGGGCATTTACCTCCGTCCGCGCGAAAAACGCGCGCCGCTGCCCGAGTGGGAAGGTGCGCTGGATATCTTCCTCAGTACGGCGGGCGAGGTTTGCCCGCTGCCGCTGCCGGGCGAGCTGGCAGCGGTCCTGTTTCCGGAGGCCGCTTTTCGCCGCGCGGAGCGCGCAAAACACGCCGCTATGAAGACCGCAGGACATGCCGGGCGGCGCGAGAGGCAGGCAGAGGACTACCGGGAGCGCCAGCTGGAGAACCGTATCAGGCAGGCTGAAACAGAGCTCGCCTTCCGTACGCCGGAAACGCTGCGCGGCTGGTTTTCCGCCTGGTGTGACGACGTCCCGGAAAACGACCTGAAGAACATGATCGCCGCGTGGGCGAGGCGCTTTCCGTCACTGAACGGGCTGGAAACCCTGCAGCCGTACGCCGGAGACGTTGCCTGTGAGGTGGCGGGCGAAATTCACCTGCGGTCCCTGCACATGGACAGGGCGCAGAAAGACATGAACCGCTGGCTCATTCCTAACAAGCTGGCGGCAATATCTGAACCGGGTTTCATCAGGGATAATCGTTGAATCGTCCCCAACTAAGGGATATAATATCCCTTAGTTGGGGACAGGGAAAAACCATGCACGCGACATTTATTGAGCTTTCCAGCTTTCAGAAATACCGGGCTGACTACCTGAACGACGATCAGTTCAGGCTGTTTCAGAACATGTTGCTGGCTGACCCCGAAAAGGGCGACGTGATCCCGGATACGGGTGGCCTGCGTAAAGTCCGGTTCAGGGACGAGCGCCGGAACAAAGGCACACGAGGCGGGATCAGGGTTATCTATTACTGGACGAACGAAAAAGGCCAGTTCATCCTGTTTACCATCTACGATAAGGATCAACGCGACGATCTGACCAAACAGCAGCGCGACGCCCTGGCGGAGGCGCTTAACGTGATTAAAAAGGGGCTGAGACATGACTGAACGTGACATTTTCAGTGAGCTGATGACGGGCATGGAGGAGCTGAAAGATCACCAGGACGGGAAAATCACGCTCAAGACTTACAAGGTCAGCAAGCGCGCACCCGTCACTATCGAGCCGCAGGAGCTGCGCGACGTGCGCGAAAAACTTAACCTGTCACAGGCGGTTTTCGCACACTATCTGCATACGGGCGAGACCACCTATCAGAACTGGGAGCAGGGCAGAGCTAAGCCTAACGCTCAGGCCGTCCTGCTGATCCGCATGGTTCAGCAGAACCCGGACACGCTGCGGACGCTCGCGCAGCTGTAACGCGGATCCATACGATATTCCCGGCATCTGCATAAGACGATATCGGCGCTGCCTGACCGCGCGGCGCGAGAGGAGACGATGATGAGTTTTTTAATGCTGGGTTCCCTGCTAAGCCTGGGTTATGCGCTGGCTTTTCAGTTCCTGGCGCCGGGCGAGACAGGCAGCCTGACATACTGGTGCGGCTACGCGATGTGCTTCGTGCTGGCGCGCCTGCTGGCCTCAAAGCACCCGCAGCCAGCGGGTGACTGGTTAGTGATGAAACTTCTTGCGATGACCGTTCCTGCAGGGGGCGTATTTCTGTGCGCCTGGGGCGGTATGAACCTGCTGGCTGACCCGGCGGCGGGCGAACCGGAAGGCGCTGACATCATGCTGTACTCTTCATCCCATGGGCAGCTATTGTCGCTTTTGTCCATGATAATGGGTGCGGCCATTGTGGCGGTTTCGCTGTACCGCATAAGATCGCGCGCGCAGAGATAAAATTCGCGGCTATGCCGGTAAAAAACCTGTGCTGACGCACCGGCTTTCTTCCGTCGCGTGCGCTTACTCATAGGAGAAAGACGTCGCTCTGTCCTGCTCTCTTTGCTCCTGCTGTTGTGCTTCAGCCATTTCCTTCCTGAAATAATACACACCCGCACGTCACTGGCCATGGCCCCCTTCGGCTCCCCGGCAAGCCGGGTCGTCGAGCCCCACTTCGCTAACCGGCAAAGCCGGCAAGCTCCGCCGGACCGCAAAGGACCGCGTTCCGGGCCTGACGGCTAGGGTCTGATGGCAAAGGTCAACAGCCGCTGCCGGCTTCGCCGTCGCTTTCACCGTCCCGGCGAACCCCCGCCGGGCCTTTAAGGCCAGCCCGCAGGGCGGTCTGAAACGTCCCTTCTGACGCTCCTCTGCTTTCCGGCCAGCCCTTGCGCGGAGGGCTGGTCGTAGCACCGCCGGTTCAGGCAGAAAGGGGTGAAATGCACGCCGCCAAAAACTTTTCGCCAGGGGCCGCAAAAACTTTTTGTCGTCGCCCCTTTATGCCTTCTCTTCGTCGTTGCTCCTTTGCCCTTTGCCGCGAAAGGCCAGACCGGAAAGAAGAAACCCGCGTCAGAGAAGGGCTTTTCGGGCACCGCGCGGCGGTCAGCCGGATCATTAATTTCAGACAGGAGCACATCATGACTTCAACCCAGAACAGCACCACCACTGAAATGCGCTGCGTAGCGGCGCTGGGTGACGGCGCATTTACGCGCGAACAGGCTGCAAATGTCGCTGCCGCCTTCAGCAACGTTTTCATTGAAGACGATCAGGGCAGTCATTTCCGTCTGGTCGTGCGTGAGCCGTTGGGCGCTCTTATCTGGAGGGCTTTCAGCTTTGAACATGATGCGGGCTACTGGCTGCGCAAGTACATCAACAGCCGCGGCGTGCCTCAGTCCCTGAATGAGCAACTGACTGCACTGACCGATCTGAATGATGTCGCGATGACGCTGGGGCAGCGCCGGAGCTCTATGGCTCACATTCTGGAAAATCTGGCCAGTGCCGTGGTGCAGCGCGTGCCAGCGGATTCGGTTGTGCTTCCGGCAGATGTTTCGGAAGTCTGGGGTGAAGCAGGGCGCATCGCGCTGGCGCATTTCGGGCTTCAGGGTGAAAAAGCGTTTTTCGCTGCCAGCCAGTGGCTGACCGCTGAGCTGGAGCAGGGCAGCAACGTACAGGCGTAAAAAAAGCAGGGTTTCCCCTGTTTTTTCCACGGCGGCCAGTCCCACCTGGCTGCCTTATCAAAACCAAACCCTCAGGAGAGTTTTATGATTTTTGACCCTCAAATCGTCGCACAGGTGCTGACTTTTGTAAACGCACTGCGCTATAGCCAGCTGGCGCACGTAATCGCCTGGCCGGTTTCACGTCTGCGCCAGTTCGTGGCCACCATTAATAATCTGGCGGGGAACAAAGCATGAGCAGCGAAATTACCCTCAGCGTCCCGGTTTTACTGCCGACAGTCACCCAGGCTGACATCACACGCGTGCTGGGCGAATACTGCTTTATCCGCCTGGATAACGGCGATGAGGCGTTTTTTCATAATGGCCACTGGATAACCGGCGCGGACGCCGCGAGCCACGAGGCCTCGATTATGGGGCTGGCCCAGCGTATGGCGCGCGCGGGTAGTAAGTCGCTGCGCTGTTTTGATCTGCCGGTGCCCGATGACAGTGACTGGAGCTGGGACGATATCGTCACGCAGCTGGCTCGCAGCGCGGTCACCCGGGACGTGCGCGGAGAGCTCACCGTGACATGTAGCGAAAACACGGGCTACGGTCGCGGGGTACACGTCTGCAGCGATCCGCTGCTGAGCGGCATCAACAGCAATCTCTGGTTCCCGCTGAATCCGGCAGAGGACTGGCACGCGGGTATCGAGCGCGTGCTGACCATAAACGGCGTGGCGCAAAACGTGGTGCGCCTGGTGCCGCTGCGCGACTGCGCTGAATGCAGCGATTTTAAAGTCATCTATAACCGCAAAATCTGCGCCTGATGCGAAAAGGGGCAGGGGGTTGCCCCCGCCCCTTTTCGTTACCCGCTCCGGATGACTCCGCAGAGCTGACTGCCTGACCAGGAAACCTCTATGAACCATTCATTAACAGCTGCCGCATCTTATGACGCTGAAACTGATCTCGATGATTTGCGCATTTTAGCGGCTGACACCGATGTGCTGCCGTATGAAGCGGATAACACCAGCCGCACCGGCGTTGCAGCGTCCACGCTGCTCTTTTTTGCTGCCGCGACCGGTATTGACGGCGATGGCGAACCGGCAGAAACAGCCATCACTGACCTGCTGGCAAACCTGATGCATCTGTGCGCGCACTGCTATCCGGACGGCTGCGCCACCTCGTTTGAATCGCTGCTGGAAACGGCCCGGATGCATTTCAGTTCTGAATCCTTGGGAGAGTAAACAGATGACCCTGACCGACATTACCGACGCGATGCTAAGTTCGCAGGAAGGCTATGCGCTGCTGGTTACAGATTCTGTTGAATTCAGTATCAACCGTAGCCTGAAGGACGATGAGATCCTGAGGCTCAGCAGCATTATTGAAAACGCCGTTGCCGATGCTGTCAGGCAGCTTAAAGAGTCGGGGCCTGGCGCCTGAGCATTTACCCCGAACCAGGGGACAGGGAAAAGCCGGTGCTGACGCACCGGCCATCCCCGTACTGCTGAACACGCCTTTGCGTTGTGGTGTGATGATGCTGTGCGTTTACCTTTTCTGTTCATCCGTTCTGCCCGCCGATCACCGTTAAATTCAATTCAACAGCAACAGCAACAGCAACAGCAACAGCATGGGCCCCCTTCGGCTTCCCGGCAAGCCGGGTCGTCGAGCCCTACGTCGCTAAGCGGCAAGCCGCTAAGCGCCACCGAACCCCTTCGGGTTTCGGCCGCAAGCGGTTTCGGGCTGATGTCCAGGGTCAACGGCCGCTGACGGCTGCGCCGTCTGCTTTCACCGTTCCGGCATAAAGCCGCCGGAACTTTGTTGTCATCCCGCGTTGCGGGCTGCAATTCCCCCTTCTGACGTCTTTCCCGCTTTTCCGGTCGTGCCTTACGCGGAGGGCATTTCGTAGCACCGCCGGTTCGTTCAAAAAGGGGTGAAATGCACTCCGTCAAAAACTTTTTGCAAAAGGGCCACAAAAACTTTTTTGCCTCCGCCCCTTTATGCCCTCTCTTCGTCGTTGCTACTCGGCCCTCGCCGCGAAAGGCAAGCCCGGAAAAGAAAAATCCGCGTCAGAGGAGGTCTTTTCTGGCTTCAGCCGCCGTCCTGCGATAACGCGACGCGCTGCAGAACAGAATCACACAGCATGAGGGCTGACTGATGAAAAACGTTTTGGAAGGTACTGAAGTTACAGGCCCGGAGCTGACAGCAAATCAGTTTCTTGACGTCTGCAAATACGTCTGGTCATGCGGTGAATTTCTGGGGCCGTCGGGTCTGACCGGTGATGCGTTTGAAGGGCTGGACGTGATCGATGAGCCAACTGAAGAGCCTGAAGCCCTGAAGCTTTACCTGCGCAACCGATGGCCGGTTGCCGTTTACGAATTCGATATTGGTTATACGGTTATCCGCCGCGAGTCCTGACAGGCGGCAAAGAAAAAGGGCGGAAATTCCGCCCCTTCACCCCGGACGACACGATCAAATGACCGTCCGGATCGTCAACAGAAAAAATGGAGTTAATCATGAAAACTGCCGACCTCAGCATCATCACATCGGTTGCAGGTTATGTAAAGCCCGGCGTTAAGAAGGTGCATGTGCGTCATCGCCACAGCGATCCGGAAACGAAGGCGATTTCGCCGGAAATCCGTGCGCGCAGCCGCCACGTGTTGCACTGCGTGCGCAAGCGTAAAAGCGTTCGCGTACCTGCCATGCGCAGCAGCGAGTGGGGCGAATTTCTTCGCTCTCTTGAAATACGCCGCGCCGTAGCCTGACCAACAACCCGCCGCCCTTCACGGGGCGGCTTCTGAAAATTTTGATGTGAGGATTTAATTATGATGGGACGTATGTTTGCCGGTTTTCGCAATGCGGGTGCTATTCGTCGTGATCGTCCGCTGACAGACGATGAACTGAAGCAGGTTGTGCCGAGCGTCTTTTCTGAAGACAAGCACGGATCACGCAGCGAACGATACACCTATATTCCAACAATCGCTCTGCTTACCCGTCTGCGTCAGGAAGGTTTCGAACCGTTTTACGCCTGCCAGCAGCGTGTGCGCGATGCTGACCGCATCGACCACGCAAAGCACCTTCTGCGCCTTCGTCGTCACGACCAGATTAAAGGTTCAGAAGTTTCAGAGATTCTGCTTCTTAACAGCCACGATGGCAGCAGCAGCTATCAGATGATCCCCGGCCAGTTCCGTCACATCTGTGCGAACGGTATGGTTTGCGGCGAGGTGTTCGGTCAAATCCGAGTCCCGCACAAGGGCGACATTGTTGGTAAGGTGATTGAGGGTGCCTATGAAATTCTGGACCGGTTCGGGGATATCGAACATTCACGCGAAGAGATGAAGCGCATCCATCTCGATCGCGCCGAGCAGGCTGCTTTTGCAGAAACGGCGCTGGAGTTTCGTTATGACGGGAAGCACGTTCCAATCAGTGCCGATTCGCTGTTACAGGTACGCCGTCGTGAAGACAACGCGGATGACCTGTGGACTGTTTATCAGCGTACACAGGAGAACGTTATCCGTGGTGGTTTGCGCGGGAGAACGGCCAAAGGTGGACTAACAAAAACCCGCCCTATTAACGGCATTGATGGTGATATTAAAACCAATCGTTTTCTCTGGTCACTTGCTGAAAAAATGAAAGAACTAAAGTCCTGACAAACGATAAGGGAGCCAAAATGGCTCCCTTTTTGTGGTTATTAGTTTTGCTGCTGAATGGACTCAGCTGCATTTTTTACTGAATCACTTTTCCTTCGAAGCTTTCCGCCCTGACGCTTTTTACCGCTCTCATCTTCTTTGAGAATTTCAGAAATTGACCGCTCACTGAAAACAAACTTCATTGAATCCAGTGCCGACTTAATATCTTTTACGGTGTAACCCTTTTCTTTTGCCAGCATGAGAATGGTGGAGCGGAGATTTTCCAGCGCATCATTTCTGGTAATTCGTGTTGGCGACAAATCCGGAAGGTTTTCCAGCCTGGTTTTTGCCTCTTCAATCTGCTGTTGTGTGAAAAATTGCTGCGTAGCCATAACCACTCCAATAGAAATCATTTGAAAACCGTGATTCTGCCCCGGATTCGTGGGAATTTCCAGTACCTCACCCCACATGACGCCGGTTTACTTCTGACCAGCTAAGTGGCAAAATACGAACAGTTGATTAAAAGACGGGACAGGAAATGTTTTGTCATTACCGCCTGCACGCAGACGATAATGACAAAACGACCTGGTCAGGGCTCCGCCCCGACACCCGGGTAATGTGAAAAGGTTGAGTTATGTCGAAAAGTGAAAAGCGTCAGAAGAACACACTAATCCAGCTGCGCTGTACGGAAGCTGAGGCTGACGCCATCAAAAAGAAGGCGATTGCAGCCGGACTCACAACATCTGAGTACCTTCGCCGTACGGCACTCAACCGACGCATTACCGTGCGCACCGACATTCGCATGATGAACGAGCTGCTGCGTCTGGGTGGTCTGCAGAAACACCTGTATACCCAGATGCAGACGAACATGACAACCGAGCTGAGCCACCAGTTCTCCGAAGTTCTGACGAGCATCAAGCACGCCATTAACGCACTGGACATGACGCCGGTACCGGTTGAGGATATGAAAGACTGATGAACGTGATCATCCCGCCAAAGCGCCGCGATAAGAAGACCAGCTTTAAGAAGCTGGTTAACTACGTGAGCACGCGCGAGGAAAAGAAAAGCGCTGAGGTTGTATCCCCTGATGCAGCAGAGCAGGCTCCGGGTGCAGAGTACATTTCTACGCCCGGATTTGGTCAGCTGGTTGACTACGTCGGACGTAAACGTGCAGCACCCGCAAGCGAAATCATCAGCATTTCACCCGAGGGCATTCAGCGCGTGCTCTCGGGTGAAGTGCCGTGTGAGACCAACTGTTTCTCACTCGATACCGCTGCGTCAGAAATGAACCTGATCGCTTCACAAAACCGCCACTGTAAGGATGCGGTGTATCACTTTATTCTTTCCTGGCAGGGCGAAGAAGACCCGTCACCGGACGCGATTTTCCGCTCCGTTCGCTACAGCCTTAAACAGCTCGGAATGGAAGAGCATCAGTACGTGGCCGCCATTCACCGCGACACTGACAACGTACACTGCCACGTATCGGCTAACCGCGTTCATCCGCAGACCTATGCTGCACAAAACATGTGGAACGATGCGGACACGCTGCAGAAGTGCTGCCGCGTGCTGGAGCGTGAGTTTGGTTTTAACGTGGATAACGGCAGCTGGCACATGGATCAGTATGGTGATCTCCATCGTACCCGCCGCGACATGCCTTCTGCCCCTCGCGGTGCTGCTAAGCGCGAAATCTTTTCCGATAAAGAAAGTCTTCACGGCTATGCAGTACGCGAAACGCGGCAGGTGTTATCTGACGTGATTGCGCAGGATAAACTCAGCTGGGATCGCCTCCATAATGTTCTCTATACCCGCGGGCTGGGAGTCCGTGAGCAGAACGGCGGACTTGCCGTTTACGATTTGATGAATCCGGAAGGCGTCAGTGTGAAAGCCTCAGACGTACATCCGGATATCAGCTTGATCTCTATGGTCAGTCAGCACGGGAAGTATCAGCCAGCACCTCCCGTTTATAATCCTGAAAGGCCTGAAGACGGTATGCTTCATATGCAAACCTGTTACATGCCGCAGCTACACGTGCGCGATCAGGAAGCACGCCGAGAACGTCGTGAAGCTCGCGCCGTTGCACGCGATATTCTGCGTGCCCGCTATGATGCATATCGTACCGGCTGGGAGAAACCTGATCTGCGTGCGGGTGAGCGCTTCCGCCAGATTGCGTCACACTGCGTGGTTGCTAAAGCACACGTCCGCGATACTGTCAGAGATCCACTGATGCGCAAGCTTATGTACCGCGTTGCCGAATTCGAAAAGATGAAGGCGATGGCCGAACTGCGTCTGCAACTGCGTGAGGAGCGTCAGACTCTCAAAGAAACCGGAGAAGGCCGTCCACTGAGCTGGAAGTCATGGGTTGAGCGAGAAGCGGTGAAAGGGGATGCTGCAGCACTCAGCCAGATGCGTGGCTGGGCTTATCGTGAGAAGCGCGCCGCCCGTATGCAGAACAGTGGGTGGCCTGAACCTAACGCCGTCATTCATTATGGCCCGGGTGACAACGTTCCAGCATTTAAATCAAGCGAGCACGAAACGCGTCTGCTGCGTGACGGAACGGTCAGCTACCTGCGCGACGGTAAGCCAGCAGTTACCGATTTTGGTGACAGGGTTGAGGTTTACGCTGCGGCTGACACCAAGTCTGACCGTTTTAACAATGACCTTGCTGCAGATATTACTGCGTGGCACAGCGGTGATAATACGACGCTGACAGGAGAGGATAAAGCAGTGAACCGCGTGCTGTATTCTGGCGTAGTCCGGAACATTATTAAGCGTGACGGGCACGAGTTTAAAGTCAGCGATCCGAAACTGATGGCCAACGTACGCGCTACTGAAGAAAGCTTGCGGGGCCAGAATGTACAGTCAGAAGTGAAGCAGGCAGAGCCTCAAAACAGGGACGAGCAATATTTGCGTCCTGTTAACAAAGATTTACCACGACCATGAGGAGTTTAAAAAGAAAGACATAAGCCAAACTGAAGTTCTAAGACGCTGATTGCACAGGCTGGACCCCTGTACAACCAGCTAACCATAACAACCTGACTTGGAGGCTGCCATGGCTGCCGTGGATCCTATTGTATTTAATCCTGTACGCAAGCTTTTTCCCGCATTAACCGCTAAGCAAGTTACAAATTCCTGCCTTTACTCACTAGGGGCTAATTATTCAGAGACTGCATTCCTGCAAGAGCTGAGTCCCACAGCTGTCAGGAGGTCATTGGAACTTACCCAAAAAAACCTTAAAACACCGACTTTGCCTCTCATAAAGAACGTTTTTTGGTCTCAATTCATTTTGCGTCAAATTATGCTCAAATATCATTTAGACGATGTCGATGAACCATCTGCGTTTTTGTGTCTTTCACACCTATTTCCTAAATTATCAAACGACGAGATCCTGTGCTGTGTTCTGATGTCAGGAGGATATTCACGGGGACATTTAATGAATATCCTGAAAAGGCCCATCGACTCGATTGACAATTTAATTACTAATGCCATCGTCAGGCTTGAAGCAGGTAATGAGTTTTTATTAAAGGTTCTTGTTACTAGTTACTTACTAATAGATTTGAGTTAATTTTTCACTGAAGTAATGGATTGAGAAAATACAATTTTTTCCAAAAAAAATTAAATTTTTCTCTGGAATAAGATTCTGATTTTAAAGGTAAAAAAACAATTTTCATGGCTCTCAGTCCACTGGTTTTTTATACAGTGGATTTGAGGCCCCTTTAAAAATTAGGACCAATCCTATTTAATGGCGACCACTTACTTAATGCTTACACAACGCATACACGGAGTTGACATGGCAGCCCCCAAAAACCACAAAGGCATCGCAATCATGCTGTACATGTCTACGGAGTTGAACGAAAAACTTTCTGCGTCAGCCAAGAAATCCGGCCGTGCGAAAGTCACAGAAGCGCTGTTTCGCTTAGAAGACCATCTTGAATTATTCGAATCGATTGCCACACCAGGGCAACGTTTTCCTGCCGGAACCGGCAGTAAAGACTAATAGATTATCTGAGCCGGCTCATTAATTGCTGGCACTCATTTCTGATGAATTATGCGCATTCGCGCAGGGCTTCTTTTTGCCCAAAAACGGCCTCAGCTCTTTAACAACGTGCCCGAAACCCTGATCTCAAGGTCCTCTCTTGCCGGCAAGCTTTAACGATGCGCGGAAGACGTCCGGAGGCTATGTCATGGCCAGAATCACATCAGGGGAACCCGCAGAAATACGGGGCAGGTAATAAGAGACTGAGGCATGCATTTCAGGTCGCTTATTTCGCTGACGGGCACCGCGCAAAGTCGGAATTGTGGAGCGTAACCGTTATACCCCTACGTACAAATTCGATGTATCCAGTTCGATCGGTGCATTTACTGCATCAGGCCCCGGCGCGATCCGCCGGACACAACCTGTATCTGGAGAAGATTAGCCCTGCACTTTCGTGCGGTCGTGAACGGGCATCCCTGACGGTTTCAATTCGCAAAACGCACAGTGACACAGAGCATTCTGTGCCGGCCCACTCTTGCGAGTGGGTCTGCCCGGATAGTCTTTTAATCGTTTCATTTAAACGGATGCCCGGGGACGCGGGCGCATTTCATGGGGTGAAATCATGCATCTTTCAAAATCAAAACGCGAAGCACTACGGCGGCAGTTTAACGGCTGCTGCGCTTACTGTGGTGAGATGTTGCCCGCACAGGGCTGGCACGCAGAAGCTATCAGTAAAGAGTTCGTTGAGGGGGGAATTGTTCCCGTCTGCACCACCTGTCGGACGATCAAAGGAAATTGCACTCCTGACGAGTTCAGGGCGCTGCTCGCAGAGCAGGTCGACAGAGCGCTGCGCCACAGCGTGAATTTCCGTACGGCGATGCGCTTCGGCCTGGTGAGCCCGCGGGCTGAACGGGTTGAATTCTGGTATCAGCGCTGTGACGGCATTCGCCCCCAGAAGTCTGATAAAGCTCAGGATGAAGGTAGTAGCTCTCTGAGAGACCGGCGTCTGAAGCTAAATGAAGGCGCCGGAAATAATTTATGAAACGCTCTGTGTTCCTGCGTGCATCCCTCCGGCGTGCGCTTCGTCCCAGCCGGTCAGGACCTCCCGTCCCGCAGCCGGGCCCTTCTCACAAAAGGGCGGCCTCTGAAGGAATAAAATCATGAATAAGACACTTCTCCGTTGCGCCGGTCTGGCGCTGGCGCTCGTTTCTCCGCTTGTCATGACATCCTGCCTTCCCCACGAAAAAAACGTGGCGCCGCAGGCTTATCCCGCTGGCGAATGTCAGAACTGCAGTGCATTCAGCGTCAGCGTCTGGCACGTCAGCGCGGGTGATCGCGGGCTAAAGGACATTCTGCAGCCTGTCCGCTACAGTACACCCGAGTCGCTGAGTTCTGATAACACTGAAGTCATCACCTCTCCAGCAGCAGATGCCATCCGGCAGCGTCTGGAGCATGACAAGCTTGCCGTCTTTGTCGCGAATCTCAGGGGAGTTACTGCGTCCGGAGACAGCCTGCCATTGAGCGTTGACAACGCCTCAGGTGCTTACTCAGCCGTGCTGACGGCGGGTCCTCAGACACGAAAACTCCCGTCACGCGTGGTGAACTTCAGCCTGTCAGACAGCGCGTCCTCTCCCGGCAGTCGCACTCCCGGGGACAAATCGCAGGTTAACGGGCGGGTTCTGCTCAGAGACGGCGATACCGTTGTGTCGGTGCACGCCGTACGTGACGGCTGGCTTGTGTGGCTTATTGGCGCAACGTTCTCCGCCTGACGTCTGCCCGGCGTGTCCGGGCCATTTCTTTCCCTGCAACGAAAAGCGCACTCACCCTGACCGGTCAGTGTGCTTTTCGTTGTGGCGGACCTGCGGCCAGCGCACGCGGTCAGACTGACATCGTCTTATTACTCATTAATGCGATGCTACAAGTCTAAGTCATGCCGCTCTGGCGTCTGTCAGTCTGGCCAGAGCACCGGGAGGCACCCGGCGCCCCAACACTCCTTCTGACCGGCAGGTTTCGCCTGCCTTCCCGCACGGTTTTTGCCGGCCCGGCTCCGGCCGCCGCAGAGACGGTGCAGCCCTGAGTTATCCGGAGTTCTCTTTATGTCATTTACCGAACGGGCAGGGCTGATACCGGTCCTGTTTCTCACTGGCTGCGCGCAGCAGGCGGTCATCACCGGGCCGCCCTCGGGCAGCGTGGTGGACGGCATCCTCTCGCGCAGCGCGGCCGACATCAGCGCCATGCAGTACCGGCTTCACCAGAGCACGCCTTCCGCGCAGCGCCCGGCTTCACCGTCAGGCACGAAAGCTCCCGCGCCGCTGCTGTCGAAACCTGCTGTCGCGGCGGGCGGGGCCCCTGTCTTCAGAGCCACCGCAGCGCCATCGTCCACGGCGGGCGCCGGGCCTTCCGACGGCTTCGTGCGTCAGGGGGGCGCGGCGCCAACGCTTCGTGCAGCCCTGCGCAAAATTATCCCGCCCGGACACACGGTGGTGTTCGACAAAGCCGTTTCCGCCGACGCGCCCGAGCTGTGGCAGTGGACGGGCAACGATCGCTGGCCGTTCGTCGTGGACAAGCTGCTGGCCGGGCGCGGGATGAAGGCGACCGTTAATGCGAAAACCGGCACCGTCACCGTAGAGCCCGCGCAGCGCGCGCAGACGGCACGCAGCGCAGACAAACCAATATCACCCCCGGTTCCTGCCGCCGTGCCCGTCAGACCGGCTCCGGCCGGGGCGGTGAAAGCTGTGCCGCTGCCGACCACCGGACGTAACCCGTTCCACGGCGATGCCACATCAAAAGCTGCCGGGGCGGCAAGCGTGCCGGTTTCACCGGCAACAACCCGCGCGCCCGTTCTGCCGGTGATACCGCCGCCAGTGGTTCAGGTTCGTCACTGGCGCATTGAGACGGGCAGCACCGTCAAGGACTGGCTTTACAGCCAGGCCGCCGCGGAGACGTGTACCGTGCCGGGCATTAAGAACTGGACCGTGGCCTGGCTGACGCCAACCAACTACCGGGTAGACGCACCGCTCCACTTTGACGGCAGCTTCCGCGAGATGCTGAACCGGCTCTTCACCCTCTACGGGACCGCGAAGGTGCCGCTTTACGCGGGCGTGCGTGCCGCACAGTGCGTGGTGTCGGTGGATGATAAGGAGGTGCAGTAATGATCATGTACTGGCTGCTGGTTCTCTTTGCGGGACTGCTGCTGGGCGGGCTCTCCCCCGACCAGCGGGCCGTGCAGGAGGCGGGGCAGCTGCAGGACCAGACGCAGAGCCTGCAGGCCACGCAGATGGTGCGCTACATGAACCGCATCAACGACTGGCGCTACCTGAACCCCACAGCGAATAACCTTAGCGTCAGCGACGCGCAGCTTACCGGCTGGAAAAGTGTCGCCGGCCTCAGCAACGTCATCGCCAGCGGCAGGACCTACGTGTGGCGCGCGGCTCAGCCCGGGCTGATGGCGGCGCTGATGACGCAGACCCGTCACTCTGCGCTGGCCGGACGGGTGGTATCGCGCCGCCTGGTCGACTATTCCGGCGCCGACATGCAGCTCACCGTCCCCGCCGTCATCCCCGACGGCAGCGTGGTGTGGGTTAACTGACTTTCCCTTTCTTACAGGACACAGCAATGAAAATACCTCACCGGCTGACCGCGGCGGCGGCGCTCTGCCTGCTGGCCAGCGGCTGCAGCACGCTTGACCGCGTGGACGCCACCGAAAAGCGGGCCGCTGCCACAGAGGCGCAGGCCGATGCACACAAGCGCGCGCTTGAAAGCGGACAGGTCGTGCGCGACCTGACGTCTCAGTGGATTAACCCGATCCCCCTGAACGGGCTCGCCGGGCAGCGTCCCGAGCTGCCGCCCTGCGCGGTCAAAATTAATCGTCCCGGCAGCGTTACGCTCGCCTACGTCAGCGCTTTTATTACCGATCAGTGCCGCATCCCGGTGGTCGTGACTCCGGACGCGCAGGCGGCCATGGCCGGCAGCGGTGGTGGTGGCCGGACAGAAAAAATGCCCGGTCCATTGCCGGCTCCCGATGCCAGCGGCATGGTGCCGCTGGCCGCTATGGGCCAGACCAGCAGTCAGCAGGTCACGGTGCAGCAGGGCGACGGCGGACTGCGCGGCGTCAGCTGGAACGGATCGCTCAGCGGGCTGCTGGACAACGTGACCACGCGGCTCGGCCTGTCGTGGCGCTACGAGTACGGGCACATCGCCATCTTCTGGCTCGATACGCGCAACTTCGCCATTAACTTTATGGACAGCGACGCGAGCTTTGAATCAAAGACCGTCAGCGGTACCACATCTTCTGCCGGCACGAGCGGTAACAGCAGCGGTGGTAATAAGGGCGACAACAGCACCAGCCAGACCACGACTGCGACCATTAAGTCCAACATCTTTAAGGACGTGGAAACCACGGTGAAGTCAATGCTGACGCCGGGCTCAGGGCGCCTTAACCTCTCCGCCGGCGTGCTGACGGTTACCGATACGCCTCGCGTGCTCGACGCCATCGGCCGCTACATTGACGACCGTAACCGCGAGCTTAATCGTCAGGTGATGATTTCGGTGAAGGTGTTCAGCGTGGAGAACCGCCATCAGAACCAGCTGGGCATCGACTGGAACGCGGTCCTCAACACCGGCAGCGTGGGCCTGTCTCTGACGAGCCCGTTCACAGGGGCCGCCTCTGACGCGTTAAGCGGCGGCGTGGCCATTCTGGACGGCAAAGGGGAGGGGACGCAGACGTTTCTGAAGGCGCTGGACGAGCAGGCGAAACTCAGCGTGCTGACCACAGCCTCGGCGCTGACAACGAACCTTTCTGCCGTCCCGATTCAGAACGCGCTGCAACAGGACTATGTGCCGAGCATCAGCACCAGCCAGACGCCGAACGTCGGGACCAGCACCTCAATCACCACGGCGACCATCACCACCGGCTTTAACATGACTGCGCTGCCCTTCCTGATGCCGAACTCGCCGAAGATGCAGCTGGAGTTTTCTATCAGCATGTCTGACGACCCGACGTTCAAAGACTTCACCTCCGGCGGGCAGAACGCGCAGCTGGCCAAAACCAATCTGAAAACCACGACACAGCGCGTGATCATGCAGTCCGGCCAGACGCTGGTGCTGAGCGGCTATGAGCAGCTCAGCGATTCGGCTAACCGGCAGGGCACAGGGAACTACAGCTTCTTTGGTCTGGGCGGCGGGGCGCGCGGTGACGACAGCCGCCGCATGTTCATCATCCTCGTAACGCCCGTCGTGCTGGGATAAGGAGGCTTTATGACGTCTGAACTGACGCAGCCCGGAGTCAGCGTGGTCCCCTCCGGGAAACACGCGCTGATTGCCGGCCTGCACTGGCAGTGGGTGTCGGTACGCGGGCGGCGGCGCATGCGCATTGAGGCCCGTGACCAGCTCGCGAGCCACTGGCTGGCGCTGCCCGCCGGTACGGCCGATGAGCCCGCCACCTGGCTGGGCACGCTTGCCGACGACACGGTCGTTCTTCCCAAAGGTAAGCGGCCAGCTTCGCTCGCGGCGGCGCTGCTCGGAAGCGTGCCCGCCGACTGCTGGGGCATCTTTCTGCTTCCCGGCGGAAGGTACTGGTTTATGGCGGTCACCGGCGGTCACCCTTCGCCTTACGGGGACGTAACGGGAGATGCGGCCACCGCACTCCGCGCCGCCGAACTGTTCCGGAGCACGGCGCCGGCGCCGTCAACGGGCTGGACCGTGTTCGATCCGGATACCCTGCTGGACCTGCCTGACGCGCGCCGGGACGCGCTGAGTGCCCTGCTCCCGGCCACCGTGCCGGCGCGGGCGCTGCTGCACAAAACCGACAGCCGCACGCCATCCCGCCTGATGCTTCTGGCTGCGGTGATCGCGGCCGGTGCCTGGTACGGCAACCACTGGCTGGAGGAAAAGGAAAAGGCCGAGCACGCCGCCTGGGTGCAGGCCGAGCTGGCCCGCGCACGCGAGGCGGCGGCGCTGAAGCCTGCCAGCCTGAGCAAGCCGTGGGGTGGTCAGCCAGACTTCTCCGGCATGCTCAGCGCGTGCGTGAAGCAGTGGCGTCAGGCGCCGCTGTCGATTGCCGGCTGGGTGTTCAGCCGGGCAACGTGCGAGGCCACCGGGCAGCTTACGCTGCACTATGCCCTGCCGGACGGCGGCACGGTGGGTGACTTTGCCGCCCGGCTGCCGCAGCTTTACGGGGCAGGGGCGCAGGCCGTGTTCAACATGCCCGGGCCGTCCGACGATGCGTCATTTAAGGAGACGGTTCGCTTTGCCTCTGCGCCGGCCGAAATGCTGCTGCCGGGGGACGAGCAGCTTCGCCGCATGACCAGCTACGCGCAGCGCCTGCGGGCAAACCTGCGCTTCAGCGAGCCCGTCGTGCTGACCCAGACCGTCGGGCAGGACCATATCCCGCTGCCGTGGAAGCGTTACAGCTTCACCTTTATTACCGATATCCCGCCGGACCGGCTGTTCGACGCTTCGCGCTTCCCGGGTAACGGGCTGCGGCTGAGTTCCGTAAAGGCCGAGCTGCACAGCAGCCGGCTGACCTACACCCTGGAAGGAATGCTCTATGCAGAGAATTAAGTGGCGTTACCTGCTGCTGCCCGCGCTGATTGTCAGTCAGCTGGCCGTCGCCGCGCCCGCAGCGACGGAAGGACTGGATTCGCCCGGCCCGGCAGCCTCTCCTGATGCCGGCCCGCGCGATACCAGCCTTGGCCGGCTGGAAGATATTCAGGCCAAAACCCTGCTGTACGAGGCGCAGCTGGCGCAGGCCAAAGCGTTCAACGAGCTGCAGAAAAACGGCTACGACGCCGGCACGGGCGGGCCATTTAATCCGCAGCCTGCCGCGCCGGTGAAGGACAGCGCCGCACCCAAACCCGCACAGGAGAGCCGCGCGCTGCCGCTGATTGTGGAAATCTCCGGCGGCCAGCAGCTCTCCGCCACGCTTCAGCTCGACGGCGGTAATCAGGTGCGCGTTCAGGCAGGCAGCCGCATTCCGGGCACCGCCTGGACGGTGGCAAAAATCACGTTCAGCGAGGTGACCGTCAGCAGTCCTGACAAAGGCCTCGTTTCACTGGCCTTCGCGGGGTAAACGAATGGAATTCAGCGAACAGACACTGAACTGGCTTCATCTTGACGACAGCAACCCGGAGCAGGGGCGGCTGTACGTGTCCACCGAGCATCGCGCGAGCCCGGCGGTGCAGTCGGAAATCGCGCGCGCCCGTCGCAGCCTGCCGGGGCTCGATATTCAGCCCGTGCACCTGAGCGAGCTTCGCCGGCTGCAGACCGGACGCGGCGGCAGCGCCGCTGCGGGCACGTGGTCGCCGGAGCAGAAAAAGGTGGTGGACTTTATGCGCCGCGCCGGCGAGTCGCACGCCTCAGACATTCACATCCTTATCGGCGCCGAAAATATTACGGCGGTGGTGTTCCGCATCCACGGCGACCTCGAACTGCAGGCCGAGCTGGACGTGGAGGAGGGCATGAGCCTTGCTTCCACTATCGTGATGTCAATGTGCGACGTGGCGCCGCAGGCTTTCAGCGAAACAGATGAACAGGACGGGCGCCTGCGCAACGAATTTGTGAAGGCGCTCGGACTGTACGCCGCGCGTTACTCGGCCGTGCCCACTGAGTCGGGCCTCTACGTGGTGCTGCGCGTGATACTGGACGAAAGTGAGGACATCCCCTCGCTCGACGTGCTGGGCTACCTTCCCGAGCAGCAGAAGCTGATACGCCGCATGCTGCAGCGCCCGGAGGGCATCATCATCACCGCCGGCCCCACCGGTTCGGGCAAAAGCAAAACCATGCGAACCTTCTGCCACATGTACGTGGATCTGACGCGGGGTAAACGCCGTCTCGTTACGGTGGAAGACCCGGTGGAGGGCAAGGTGAAGGGAGCGGTGCAGACCACTATCATCGCCGACCGCAACGATTCTGAATCGGTCACGCGTGCCTGGCAGCGTCGTCTTTCGGCATTTAAGCGGCTTGACCCCGACGCGGAGGTCGTGGGTGAAATCCGTGACGGCTGGTCCGCCCGCGCCTGCATCAGCGAAGGTAAAAGCGGCAGCCTGGTGATGTCCACGCTTCACGCGAACGACGCACCGGGCATTATCGACCGCCTTACCGATACCCTCGACATACCGGCCGGCATGGTCATGGATCCGCAGGTGGTGATTGGTCTCATCGCGCAGCGCCTGGTGCAGACGCTCTGCCCGGCCTGTAAACAAGGCTGGTCAGACGTCAGGGAAACGCTCAGCGAAGACGACCGCGAGCTGGTTGAAACATACTGCAATACCGCGACCGTCGCATTTCGCAACCATGCGGGCTGCAGCGCGAAGGGCTGCTGGCACGGCATCACCGGACGTAAGGTCATTGCCGAGGTCATCCGTCCTGACGCCCGCTTTATGCAGCTTTATCGCGAGCTCGGCAAGCTCGCGGCCCGCAGCTACTGGGTGCATCACATGGGCGGCATCACCCGCGGCATGCACCTGATGCACTATATAGCAGCAGGCGAGGTTGACCCCATTGATGCGGATAAGCTCAGTCCGCTCGATGAAGACACCCTGAACCTGCTCCCGCCGGAGGCGCTGGTCCTCTCAGGCAGCGGAGGCGGCCATGGCTGACTTTATTCGCCTGCTGCGTGGCCGCCTCAAGGGCTCGCTTGCCAGAGGCAGCGCGCGCTCGGAAGGGCTGGGGCGCTGGCTTGGACAGAAAACCTTCAGCACGGCAGACCGCATGATGCTGTACGAAGATCTGGCGTTTCTGCTGGAGAACAACCAGAAAACAGAGGACGCGATTGCCGGCATGCAGCGCACGCGGCGCCGTAAAAACGATGCCGTATCGCTTTGCCTGGGGGACGTTCGCCACGCGCTGACGCGCGGCCGGGGACTGGACGCCGGGCTGGCCGGCTGGATACCGCCTCAGGAGGCGACAATCCTGCGGGCGGGGCGCGTGGCTAAAGACCTTCGCGGGGCGCTGCTGCGCGCCATCGAGGTGGTGAAGGGCATCGGCGAAATGAAGGCCACGGCGGTGGTGAACCTGACCTATCCGCTGATGCTGCTGGGCGGCACGTTCTACATGATGCAGATGGTTTACGACCGCTTCCTGCCGCGTCTTGAACAGCTCGCGCCGCCCGACCGCTGGACGGGTCCCCTGTGGTGGCTGGGTGCCATTACGCACTTCTTTATCGGTAACCGTTACGTGCTGGCCGCCGTCCTGGCTGCCTTTACCGGCTGGGTCGTCTGGTCACTGCCGCGCCTCACCGGTCCGGTGCGGCGTCAGGTGCTGGACTATCTGCTGCCGTGGAGCCTTTACCGGGAGATGCAGGGCGTTTCCTTTCTGCTGAACCTCAGCGCGCTGCTGCGCGCCAACGTCCGCACGGAGGAGGCGCTCGACATGCTGAGCCGCAACGCCACGCCCTGGCTGTATGAGCGTCTGACTGCCACCCGGCGTCAGGTGGCACGCGGTAAGCACCTCGGGCAGGCGCTGGCCGACAGCGGCTATGCGTTTCCCTCGCGGGAGGCTATCGACAGGCTTCTGCTGCTGACCTCCGGTCCGGGCGGCGAGGACAACATCGAAAACTTCGCGCGCATGTGGCTCACCAAATCCATCAACCGCATCAAACGTATTTCCCGGCTTCTGCAGCTGCTGGGGATGCTCGTGACCGCCGGCTATCTGCTGCTCACGTTTATCGCAACACAGGACCTGGGCTCGCTGATTGGCAATCGCTAACTTTTTTTCCTAATGAGGTTTCAACCATGTCACAACCCTTAAAACGCTCTGCCGTTCACCGCGGCGCCCTTAACCTGCAGGAAGCCGTCATCGTGGGCATCGCTGCGCTCCTCGTGCTCGTCTGGGTGCTCTCCTCCGGAAACGGTCTGTTCAGCCGATCGGACTACACCGAAGAGATGTCCAACGCCGGGGAGCTCATGACCAATACCCGCGGCATGCTGAAAACCGGCGGCACCTACCAGTTCAGCTCAGCGGCGGCCATGACCGGCGCGCTGGTACAGTTTGGCGGCGCGCCGGGCAGCATGGCGGTCATCGGCACCAAATCATCGGGCAGCGCCTCGCTGAATAACCGCTGGGGCGGCAGCGTTACGGTGCAGCCGGTGAGCACCAGCGGCGGTCAGAATACCGCTTTCTCCCTGACCTACACGCAGGTGCCGCAGGAGGCCTGCGCGCAGCTGGTGCAGAAAATGAGTGGCGCCAACAACGTCGCCTCAACCAGCATCAACGGCAGCTCGACCAGCGGGGCGGTCAGTGCGTCAGTGGCGGCGTCACAGTGCTCGGCGGACAGCGGCTCAGCCGGCACCAACACGCTGGTCTTCACCAGCAATACCTGATGAAGGGCCGGGGAAACCCGGCGCCTTTTCTGACCGACTCACGGTGACTCATGATGAACAGGCTTACATACCTGCTGACGGTGGCCGGATTGCTGCTGTGCGCCGCGTTGCCGGCGCAAGCTTACTGCTACAACGAGGCGGGCGCACGCTACCACGTCGATCCGCAGCTGCTGCGCTCCATCAGCAAGGTGGAAAGTGGCTTCAACGCCGGGGCTATCGGCTATAACCGCAACAAAAAAGGTCAGGTTACCAGCCGGGACTTTGGCCTGATGCAGATCAACTCCACGCACGTGCCGCAGCTGCGCACTATGGGCGTGCTGCAGAGCGAGCAGGACCTGCTGACAAAACCCTGCCTGAACGTGATGGTCGGGGCCTGGATACTTGCACGGCACCTGCAGGTCTGCGGCGTCACGTGGGAGTGTCTCGGCAGCTATAACGCCGGCTTCGCCGACGACAATACCGCCCGCCGGATGCTTTACGCCCGCAAGGTTTACGCCGACTACATGGCCCGACGCTGACCTTTCACACGGAAAATTTCATGACTTTATTTACCGATGGTCCGGCGGCCTGCGCATGGCTTGCCTGCTGCGCGGGGCTGTTTGCGCTGCAGGCGCATCAGGCCAGCCGATTTCTGCGCACGCATGACGGTCCGCCTCTGACCTGGCCGCTTCTGACGCCGGTTGCCCTGATTTACCTGCTCACCGCCAGCTGGCTGCTGGCGCTGCCACCTGCGGTGCCGGTGAGTGCCGTCCTGCGTAGCTTACTCCTGCTGGTGCTTGCGGTACCGCTGACGCTCACCGACCTTCGCTGTCAGTGGCTGCCGCTGCGCTACACGATGACGTTCTGGCTCGGCGGTCTGGCCTCTGCGGCGCTGCCGGATGCGGTGCTGCCGCTCAGCGATGCGCTGCTCGCCAGTATCGCCGCGTTCGCGCTGTCCGGCGCCGTACGCTGGCTGGCCAGCTTTCGCCAGCGCGAGGAGCGCATGGGGCTCGGTGACGTTTATCTGATGGCCGGCCTGTGCGCCTGGCTGCCGTGGCGCAGCGCGTGCTACGCCGCCGCCGGCGGGCTGTTGCTGTGCTGCCTGTGCGCGGCGCTGACGCGCCAGACTTCAAAACCCTTTGCGCCTGCGCTGTTTGGTTACCTGTGTGGCGTGTGCCTTTTCTTTCCCCAACAACTGGTGGGAGTGCTCTGATGAAATTTCTGAAACGGAAGCCGCGCGTGGTACACCGCGGCAACATGCTGCTTCAGCTCGGCATCGTGATGGCCATCGTGCTCATCATCACGCCCGGCGCCATGGACCGCTACGCCGGCATGCAGCAGGAAAAAGTCTGGACCGGAACGGCCTCGCATCTGAGCTTCGTGGCGCAGGCGGGCAAGCGCTACGTGCGCGACAACCGCGACACGCTGCTGACGCAGGTTGCCGGCGGCCCGGTCGTGATTACCGGTGCCACGCTGCGCACGCAGGGCTACCTCCCGGCGGGATTTTCACTGACCAACGACAGCGGACAGACTTACCAGCTCGCGGTGGCCAGAGACCCGGGTCAGGCGGGCCAGCTGGTCGCCTTCGTGCTGACCACCGGCGGCAACGAGATCCCCTATAAGGGCCTGCGTCAGATAGCGACGGACACCGACGGCATGGGCGGCTACGTCTGGCCTGCAAATAACGCGGTGGGCGCCGACGGCGGCTGGCAGGCAAAGCTCGGTGACTACGGGCTGACCGGTCAGCAGGGGCGCCTTGCTGCATTCCTGTCCGCCGACGCGCTCGGCACCGACGCGGACGAAAGTGACAGGCTTTACCGCTATCAGGTGACCGGCCGGCCGGACCTGAACCGCATGCACACGGCCATCGATATGAACGGCAACAACATTAACAGCGGCGGGACGGTCAACGCGGCGACGGGGGCTTTTACCGGCCAGGTTTCTGCCGGCACGAACGTCACCGCCGGCGGCAGCGTGACGGCGAGCGGTAACGTCACCGCGAATGGCAACGTGGCGGCTGGCAACAACGTCACAGCCAACAACGGCATTACGGCAAACAACGATATCCGCAGCAACAATGGCTGGATTATCACCCGGGGTGGCAAGGGCTGGCTGAATGAAACGTACGGCGGCGGTTTTTATATGTCGGATAACGACTGGGTAAGGTCAGTTAATAACAAGAATATTTACACCGCCGGGCAGATGCGCGGCGGCAGTGTTCGCTCGGATGGGCGACTTTCTACTGGAGAAGCATTGCAACTTGACGGTGTGAACAGTGCCGGTGCGGGCTGCTCCCCTAACGGTCTGGTTAGCCGTGATGGTACGGGCGCTATCCTGTCATGCGTTAATGGCGTCTGGCGAACAGCTTCGGCCGACTTTCAGATTATTTTCTCTTCATCAAATGCAAATCGCTATTCCTCTTCTTACGCTGCGTGCCCTGCCGGTAAGAAGATCTCCGGAGGTGGCGGCAATTGCGTCAGCCCGAGCGGAGAAGGGTCTGTCTGGCTGGTTAAATCGGTACCAGAAAATGACAGCGGCTGGTCAGTCTATTGTGACTCGACCAAAAACCAGACTATTACTGCCCAGAGCTATGCAATTTGCAACTGAAACAATTATCCGCAGTGCGTCGTCTTTGTATTCCGCTTACTGACTATCAATTTCGTCATCAGCCGCTGAGTGGCCTCCTTATTACCTGACTCAGCTACTTGTCAGCGAATAAATCCAAATCACTTGCCTGATCATTTTTCTGAAGCATTCCCCGCTACAGATTGAATCGCATCCGGAGATTCCATGAAAACGTTCCTTACCGCAGCCTGCGCCGCGGCCTTGCTGCTGTCCGGCTGCCAGGCCTTTAACACCACCCGCAGTGTGCAGCCCGCACCTGCTGCTGCAACTCACACAACTACTCAGACTCCGCGTACGGCGCTGCAGATGCAGCAGCTGTGGCTTGAAGGTGACATGAGTGGTGGCACGCCGCTGCCCATGGGCATCATTCGCGCCGACAGCGATCGCGTCACTTTCAGCTGGAACGGCGACGCGGTGGAGCTGCTGAGCGCGCTGGCCCGTGCCCGCGGCCTGAAGTTCAGCTACGCCGGCGTGCGCCTGCCGCTGCCCGTGGACATTGAGGTGCAGGACGTCACCTATGCAAACGTCCTGCGCATGATTGAGATGCAGACCGCCTGGCGCGGCACGTTCGTGACGTACCCCGGGCAGATTGTGCTGCAGTTTATGCCCTCGCTGCCGGCTGAGCCGGGACGTAACCATAAGGGAGGCCGCCGATGAAAGCCCGACTCTGCGTCCTGCTGCTGCCCGCGCTGCTGGCGGGCTGCGCGGGATTTCACTTTACGAAAGCGGCACCTGCGCCCGGTCCTGACGGCGCGCCGCCGCCGGGGCCGGAAGCCTACCTGTCACCGCAGAAGCGCGACACCGCTGACGTTTCCGACAACCGCCGGCAGATGCTGACCGAGGGCGGGCGCACCACCGGCTTTCGCGGCGGCAAGGCGCAGCGGGCGTGGGAACTGCGCCGCGACCTGGAGGCGCGGGCCAGGCAGCTTGACGCCACCTATGACTTCCGCCCGCTCATCAGCAGCCACGGCTGGCTGCCGCCGGTCATCACCGAGGCGGTGGACGTGGCGCACGTCACGCCCGACCAGATACGCACCGCGAGCCACGTGTACGAAATCATCCAGCCCGAGCGCTTCGTCAGCAACCCGCCGACGTGGCGCGGCTGGCTGATGGCCGGGCTCAGCACCGTGCCGCCGGGCGAGCCGGAAGGTGGGCTCATCCCGGAAAACGGCGTGCAGCGCGACATCTGGCAGGCGGCGGTCAACGAAGGCTGGACAGAGGGACGTCAGAGCGCCGATGAGACGCTGGAGGCCAACGTCAACCGCCTGACGCGCGACTACAACGGCATGCTGCAGTACGTGCTGCTGCGTCGGCAGAACCTCATCACCGCGCCGGTGGTCACCGAGCGTCAGCAGACGGTCACCGGCGACAGCAACAAACTCACCACCGGTGACCGCGAGCGACGTCTTGAATCCCGCGCGGGCTTCGTCACCGACAAGGCGAAGTGGAAGCCGGTCATCAATACGGAGAAGCGCTAATGGCAGCCTCAGACCTGGAACTTTACGACTTCAGCGGCGGGCTTAGCGCCGATACGCTGCGCGGCTTTATGGTGTGGTGTGCGCGCAACAACGTGAGCGACATTCACCTGCAGGGCGACAACCATTTCGTGGTCGGCCGTTACGGCCGCCTGCTCAGGGCAAGCCCGTTTGCGGTGGCGGACGACACCATGGCCAAACTGATGGACGAGGTGTTTTCCCCGGAGCTCCGCCCGCAGGTGCGCGGCGGCGTGTCGGTTGACCGGGCGATGCAGCTCGACGGCGACATGACCGGCCGCTGGGGGCTGAAGCGCGGCGAGCGCATCCGCTTTCGCGTCAATCTGCTGCAGGGCACGGCGGGGCGTCAGGACAGCACTATTGGCTGGACAATGCGCGTCATTCCTTCCGACATCCCGCCGCTGGAAAGTCTGGGACTGGAGGCGGAGCTGATGGCGAACCTCCTGCCAGCGAAGGGGGTGGGGCTGTGGGGCGGCATCACCGGCTCGGGCAAAAGCACCTCGCTCGCCTCGACCTATCGCCACTGTCTGGACACGGACCCCGACCGCAAGGTCACCACCAAAGAGGACCCGATTGAGTTCATCCTCGGCCGTCCGGGCGACGTGCTGCCGCCGCTGCAGTCGCAGGTGGGGAAAGATATTCCTGACTTTGCTACGGGCATCCGCGCAGACCTCCGGCGCGCGCCGTCGGTCATCGGGGTGGGGGAGATGCGAGACCGCGAGACTATTGACGCCGGCATCCGCGCCGGCCAGCTCGGTCACCTGATGCTCTCAACCACGCACATCGACTCGCCGGGCGAGGCCTTCCCGCGCCTCATTAACGAATTTCCGCACGAGAGCCGCGACGCCATGGCGTGGTCGCTGCTGGGCGTACTGCAGTACGTGGTGGTACAGACGCTGCTACGCACGACCGACGGTAAGCGCATCGCGGTCCGTGAGTTCATCCTTTTTGACTATTACCTGCGCGAAAAGCTCGCCGAAATGCCTTGGTCGCAGTGGGGTCAGCATATCAACAACATCATCCGGCTGGAGAAGCGCCGCATCGTGGATCAGGCCTGGCGCCTGTACCGCGGGGGCCTTATTGCCGAATCCGAGCTGGCCGTGGTGATGTCGCCGCGCCAGCGCCGCGAGTTTGAGGAGGGGACCGCGTGAGTACGCTGAATAAAGAGAACTATCCGCCGGGATTCTGGCGGCGGGCCGGCAGCGCCCTCAACTTCGTCGGCATCCCCGCCTGGCTGTTCCTGCTCTACCTCTTCTGGTTCCGCTTTCCCGCCATGAACACGATTTACGTCGTGAGCGGCATCATCGCCGTGTTCCGCGTGCTGAGGATGTTTGGCTGGGGCGTCACCGAACTGCTTACGCGCCTGGCTCGCTGGGCGCGCGGCAAATCCCTGAGCGGCCGCCCGTGGTGGTACCGCCGGTTTACCGACGGCGAGTAGCCGTCCTGACACAGCAGCAGAGGAGGCTTTATGAAGACAGCGGACTACCCGGTGTGGCTTGCCGTCATGCCGGATCAGCGCGACGCCGCGCGCGCTGACGCCGGTAAACATCCGGACGGAGGCAACGCGATCACGTGGGATAAGGAGGCGCAGCTCTGGTACGCCCGCCCGGGGGCTGACCTGAGCCTGATTCAGAAGTGGCTGCCGGATCGCAGCATACGCAGCAGCGGCGGTGGTGACCCGCAGTCCGAGTTTCTGGACGCGCTGACCAGCGGCGGTCTGGTGCTCGACGGCCTGCCGGTGATGGATGGCCGTCGTCACAGGGTTCCGGTGGCGGACGGGAAAAAGGGCAATAAAGACGGCGTCTACCGCGGGTTTCTTGATGGCGTTAAGCCCGCTGGCTGGTTCATCAACTACCACCGTGCCGACAACGATAAAGACATTACGCGCTGGAAGTCGAGCGGTGGCTCAGGCGAAGCCGACCCGGTTGCACGCGTGCACATCCGCGCCGTCATGCGCCAGTCGCAGGACGATACGGCCCGCGCACAGGCCACGCTATATGCAAACCGGACCGCCAGCGCACAGGCGCTGTACAACCGACTGCCGGCGGTCGATCCGGCGCATGGCTACCTGGTGCGTAAGGGCATCACGGCCACACCGGAGCTGCGTCAGACCCGCAACGGTGCGCTGGTCGTACCCTTTTATGACGCCGGCGGGCAGTTTCGCACGCTGCAGTACATTCCGCCGGACGGTGAAAAATACCTGTTTAAGGATGCGCCCAAGTCCGGCCACTTTCTGGTGGTGGGCGGCGAACTGAAGGACGGCGAGCCCGTGTTGTACGCCGAGGGGTACGCCACAGCGCGCAGCCTGAACATGGTGACGGGCCGACCGGTGGTTATGGCCATTGATGCCGGCAACATGGAGGCGGTGGGAAACGTGCTGAAGGCGCGCTACCCCGGCAGCCCGCACCTGTTTATGGCCGACGTTGATCATAAGAAGGACATCAATAAGGGCGTGCTCTCGGCAGAACGTGCCGCCACCGCCACCGGCGGCGCCGTTGTGCTGCCGGACCTGAGTGCCGCTGAAATCGAGAGCGGTCTCAAGGACTTTAACGATCTGCACCAGTCCCGCGGCGCCGACCGCCTTCGCGAGTCGCTGCTACCTGACATTACCCGGGCCCTTGAGGGGCTTAACTATAAGGAAATCGCCATGGCCACACCCGACGACGCACAGCCAGCGCCGGACACTCTTCCCGCCGCGTCCCCGGACGCCGCAGCCGAATCCACACCTGTCCGTCGCCCCGGGGCGGCAAAAGAGAAAACGGGTGAAATCCTGAAGCTGCGTGATGAAGGGCTCACGCCCGCACAGATTGCTGAGCAGCTCGGCATCGGGCAGACCAGCGTGTATCGTATTCTGAAGGCGCAGCGGGCAGACGCGCCGGCGGCGGACAGCACTCCGTCTGCAGCCATTTCGAGCGAGACGGTCATCCCGGCTGCGACCTCTGTGCCTGCAGAGGTGCCTGCCGTTAACGTCAGCGAACCTGATGTCCCGTTGCCGGCGGCCGGCGTGACATCGACTGCCGAAGCGCAACCTGCCACCGCGCCGGCGACAGAAAGCGTCGCGGCAGCGCAGCCAGCACCCGAAGCACCGGTGACGCCGGCGCCGGCTTCACCGGGTACCTATGACAGCTTCACCGGGCTCTACGGCACCGGCGCCGAACTGCGCGACAGGCTGGCCGCGCTGGCCAGCGGTCAGGTCTCACCGGCGGCGCTGCTGCAGGACATCAGCACGCTGCGTTCACGCGTGGAGAGCGCGGCGATAACCGGCGTGTACACCCGTGAGCACGTGAAGGAGATGCAGCAGGTCTTCGACCGGGTGACGCAGGGCGGAATGGCAGGGGCAAACGTCATGGAGACGGGCGGGTTCAGCCGCCTGCGCGGCCTGCTGGGGCAGCGCGATACCTGGAGTTCACTGCACCCGACCGGCGGCACGCTTGATATTAATACCGTGCCAGACAGGGTGGGTCAGCAGTACGCGCTGCTGGCGCGCGGGGACGTGACGCGAGCGCAGTTTGATCGTGAGGTGCGGATGCTTTACGGCGAGTTTACCCGCGCCGACCCGGGGAGCTTTACGCCCGGGCGTCAGGCGGAAACGCGCGCGGTCTTTGATCGCATGGCATCACTGGAGAGCCCTGAGCGCGCCGCGCAGTATTCGGCTGGCGCGGCGGTGCTCGCGACGCAGCTGCCGCCGGCGTCCGCCGCTGACCCGAACGCCACGGCGCTTGATCGTATTCAGACGGCCCTGCGCGATGAATTTGTGTCGCTGGCCCGCGGTGAAACGGCGGCACCGGCGCTGATGGAAAACGTGGCGCGACTGCAGGCGCAGCTTGATGATGCAAAGGCGCTGGGCGTCTATGCCGGCAGCCACCTGAAAGAAGTGCAGGGCGCGTTTGACCGCGTCACGCAGGGTGGACTTGCGGGTATGCCCTCGCCGGACGCACCGGCTCCCCGCGGAGACTACCTCTCCCGCAATCCCGGATCCGCCTCGCTCGACGTTGCCAGCGTCCCTTCACGTATTGAGGCGCAGATTGGTCTGCTCGTTCGCGGTGAGGTCACGCGCGCTCAGTTTGAGGATAACCTGGCGGTGCTGCGCAATGAGGTCGTGCGGCTCTCAGAGACCGGCAACGTCACGCCGGCGGCACTGTCGGCCGCAGAAGGGGCCTTTGCGAACCTGGGCGCACAGCCGCTACCGGCCGCTGCGGCCACACCGGCACCGCTTTCAGTACCGGTCACATCTTCTGACGCTCCCTCTCCGGAGCCTGCGGCAGCGCCGGCGGCGACTCCCGTTGCCACACCGTCCGTGGCCGCCGTGCCTGAACCAGCGACACCGGTGACAGACGCCAGTGTGACGGCTCCGCCGGCTAATGCGGCGCCAGCTGCAACGGCATCCCAACCGTCTGCGGTGCACGCCACGGCAGCTGAGCAGGCACCACCGGCCCCATCGATCTCAGCTCCCGCTGCTTCTGCTGTGCCGGATGTCTCCTGGCAGACGGCAGCAGCGGACGCCCGACCTGAACCCGCTGCCCGCGCGCCGGAGCCTGCGCATGAAGCAGCAGCACCCATGGCGGAGGCTGTTCCGCAGCCAGCCGTGCCGCCGGTCAACCCGCTGACCTCCGCATTTGGCGCAGAAAATGCCATCCTGGTCGGCGCCCCGCGCGTGGCGGCGCAGGATGAAGATACGCCAGCCTCTTCCGGCTCGAAATCGGCACGCATCGATGCCGATAAGCTGCTGAGCCGCGTCACGCACGAGAAGCACCCGGACGGCAAAAGCGTGCTGTACAAGCTGGACGGCGAGGCGGCCTTCATTGACCGCGGTAATCGCCTGGTCATGGCAGAGGGCGCCAGCGCGCATCAGGAGAAAGTGCTCGCCGCGCTGCTTACCGCCGCCAATCACTATCAGGGGCGCATTGAGCTTACCGGCAGCGACGAGTTTAAGGCGTTTGCGATCGGCGTCATCGTGGCCAATAAGCTTGACGTGAGCATGAAAAACGCCAGCCAGCAGGCGGACCTGGACGCCGCGCGCCGCGCAGCGGGTCAGCCCGTCACGCCGGCCGCGCCAGCTGATGCGGTACGCGGAGACCCGCAGGCACCGCGGGCCCCTGAGACGCCTCCCGTAACGCCGGTTGCTCAGGCTGCGCCTGCACAGGCGCCCGCGCAAAGCGCTGCACCCGTGACAGCGTCACAGCAGCCCGCTACTGCACCGGCGCCTGAGCCTGCCGCGTCGAAGGTTTCACCGGCGGTTCATACGCCAGCGGAAAAGGCGCGGGAGCCGGTGACCGGCAAGGTCACCGCCTGCGGGCAGGCGCCGTTCCGTTTTGAGGCGGACCAGAGCGAAAGCACCTTTATTACCCTGCGCACTAAAGAGGGGCCGCAGACGTTTTGGGGCAAGGAGCTTGCCGGCCTGCTGCGCGAAACCAACCTGAAGCCCGGGCGCATGGTCACGCTGCAGTGGCAGGGCGAACAGCCGGTCACGGTGAAGGTGCCGAAGAGGGATGACCATGGGGTTGTTACGCACTATGAAAGCGTGAACACCCACCGCAACCAGTGGGCGCTGGCGCCTGCCGGCGGGACGCGCGTGCAGACCGGTGCAGACGACATGGTGCCGCTCGCGGCCGTGGATGTGAACCGCTACACCCAGATCCAGCACACGCTGGTGAGCCGCCTCGGACTGGACGTCGACGCGCCGCCAAAGCCTGCCGACGGCCTGTACTGGCTGAAGCCGGACGGGCAGGGCAGCGCACAGGCTGGCGATGCGCTCTCGGCACCGCGCCCGGCGCACAACGAGCGCGCCGGCATCCCGGTGATGTCCGCGTGGGGCGATGACGGCCGGCTGGACCTGCACCTGGTGCAGGGCGACGGGGACTACCTGCAGGGTGTGGTACGTCAGGGCGGCACCTATCAGCACGTGCTGGTAAGCCTGCCGGGCAGCGCTGACGCGCCGCCGATGGTGGTCAACCTGCTGACGCCGGAAGGGGCGCAGCCCATCGGCAGCGGCAACGGCATCAACCGCTCAAACGGTCAGCCCGTGCCGCGCGAGCACGTGGTGGTGCGCCTCACCGGTGACGCAGAGCCGCGCATCGCGAAGCTGGATGCGCCCGCCGACGTTCCTGCCGCGCTGCACGCCCGACTCGGGTATGACGAGCGTTTCAAAGCGGAGTCCGGCTGGGTAAAGGAGCAGCCGGCAGCAGCACCACAGGCAGCACCGGTCACGCCGCCGCGGCCGGCTCAGTAATCGATCCTTCCGGAGTTCTCACATGAAAAAACATTCAGCGACCGCCCTCGTGGCGGTCTTTTTCTGCTGCACCGCCTTTGCCGCCGGCGCCGCGACCTGTCGCGCCGGCAGCGCCGCACAGACCGGCAGCGAGGCGGGCTATAACGCCGCGAAAAAGGCAAACGACGCGTGGGCCGCCCGCGAAAGCCAGACGTCCGATCAGCTGCAGAACTGCCTCTCCGGCATCCGAAATATTTCCATCAGCCTGCCGAACCTGCCAGGCCTGCAGGACATCATGAACCAGGCGTCAGAGAAGGTCTGCGGAGCGCTGACGGACAAAATCAACAGCAACCTGCCGACCAGCATCGATCCGTGGCAGTCCTACGGAATGTAAGGAGTACCGCATGCACAACCCCCAACACGCCGCGCCGCCTCAGGAGGCGGCCGTGGTCCTGACCGACCCGGAAGCCTATGAGCACGCCCTGCACGCGCAGCACGAGCGCACGCTCGGCGCAGAGTTTGCGCGCACCTGCCTGAAGAGGCTGGGCTGGAGCCTCAGCGTCAACGTCATTCAGGCCATCGTCATCGGCGCCCTTGCCGTTTACATCGTCTTTCTTCCGCGTCAGTACTTTGCTACCGAAGCGGGGCGCATCACCCCGCTTTACCCGACGGACAAGCCGGTCTGGAGCGAGAGCGACGTGCGGCAGTTTGGTGCGGACACCATCAGCAAGGCGTTTACGCTCGACTTCGTGCACTACCGCGACCAGATGACCGCCGCGGCCGCTGACTTCTCGGAGGAGGGCTTCACCGGCTACAACAGGGCGCTGAGCACCGACTCCAACACCCTGTCGCTGGTGAAGGATAAGCGCATGAACCTGACCAACACCGTCGAGCCGGGCGTCATCACCCGTCGCGGCGTGGTGGGCGGGCGCTACACGTGGGAGTTCCAGTATCCCGTGACGCTGCGCCTGCAGGGCCAGAACACCAGTACGCCGCCGCTGCGCTACATCTTCACGCTGCGCATTCAGCAGGCCGATCCGCGCCTCAAACCGCGCGGCCTTGAGGTCACGCAGACCATCACCAACAACGCAGGATAATGCTATGAGCAACTTTCGCACGCTGGCCCTGTGGCTGGCGCTGTGCGGCAGCGCCAGCGCCGCCACGGCAACGGGGACCGCCCCGGCAGCCGGCACCGACGGCGGCTGGCGCTCGACTACTTCCGCCGGCGGTGCTGTCGCGACAGGCCAGACCGGTGGCGGTACGGGCACCCCCGCCGCGCCGGCGGCGGCCGGTCCGCTGCCCGGGCAGCCCCTGCCTCCGCCCACCCCGGTCACGTATGACCAGGCACAGGCGACCATTGCCCCGCTGACGCCCGATGAAATCCGCCAGCTGCGTATGCAGCAGACCGAACAGAACCGGGCGCTGGCCACGCCGGGTATTACGGCGGTGCCGCGCATCACCGCGCAGACGGTGAGCCTGCAGCCGGGCGCGAGCCTGCCGCTGGTGCGCACCGCCGTGAACTGGCCGGCGACCGTGAGCTTTATCGACAGCACCGGCGCGCCCTGGAAAATCCTCGGTGACCCGGTGAGCGGCTCCCCGGACATCGACGTGAAGTGGATCCCGGGTATGTCCTTTATGGTCATCACCGCAAAGCGCGACTTCGTGAACACGCTGGTGACCGTGGGTCTGGAGGGCCTGCCGGTGCCGCTGCAGATAAGCGTGATGAGCGGCGAGGCCGACACGGCGAAAAAGACCTGGACGGTGGACGCGCGCCTTGACCTGCGCATTCCGCGCCGCGGGCCGGGCGCGGCGCCTGACGCGCCGGGGCCTTCGCGCATCGGGCTGCACGACGACGTCCTGCAGGCGTTTCTGGACGGCGTGCCGCCGTCGGGCGCGAAGCGCCTCAAGACCACCGGCAGCGTGCCGGACACGGCGGTGTGGCAGCAGGGCGACGACCTCTACATTCGCTCGCGCGCGGACATTCGCGACGAGTTCGACACCACGCTTTCGTCGGCCGACGGCACCCACCTGTGGAAGCTGCCGGTGACGCCGCGCGTGGCCTTCTCGGTTGACGGGCGCACCGAAGCCCTCAGCATTGCCCTGGAGTAATCATGAGCGATCAACAGAACACCGGCGGCGGCAACATCCGCCTGATGATGGGCCTGATCCTTGGCGGCATCGTGGTGGTGGCGGGCGGCGGCTACGCGCTGTACAGCTACTTTGCCGCACCGCCGCCTGAACCTTCCCGCGTGAATCTGACGCGGGTAGGCGGCAGCACGCAGGTGAGCGCACAGGAGCAGGCGGCCTACCGCGAGCTGCTGCGCGAAAACAACGCCCGGGGCGCGCAGACCGCCGCCGCCTCGAACGGCAGCTTTATCGCCAGCATCCCGCTGCAGCAGGACGTGGTCACGCCGAAAGAAACGCCAAAGGTCGCCCCGGCCGTGGCGCCGCGCGAGCTGCCCCGCCCGCAGGGTAACGGGCGCACGCAGGAGCAGGAGAAGGCGCTCAGCGAGGCACGGCAGAAGTCGCTGACCGTGCTGCTTGCAAAAATCCAGGCGGAGCCCCGGACCGACCTCCCCGCCGCGCAGCTGCTGGGCGGAAAGGACGGCGGCTGGGCCGCATGGCGTGACTCGCAGCCGGGCAGCTACGTGCAGCAGGCCGCCGCGCGCAGCCGTCAGCTCGCCGCGAATACGCCACCGGCCTCCGTCGTTGTGGCGCCTTACTGGCGCGGGCCGGGTGAAATTTACACCGGCGTAAACTCGGATAACGGCACCACGCCGGTGCTGGGCCGCATCACCACGGGCCAGTACGCAGGCGCCGTACTGCAGGCGCCTGAGGGAGCGAAGCTGTCGGGCGATGGGGTCATCATCCACTTCACCACGATGGCGCTGAACGGGCAGAACTACAAGGTGGACGCCTATGCGCTGCAGGACGATACGCTCGTGGCCAACATTGCCACCGACGTCGACCATCACTACTTCCGCCGCATCGTGCTGCCGTCCATCTTCAAGGGCATCGGCAGCGCGGGCCAGCTATACGCGCAGGCCAACACGCAGCTGCTGAGCAACGGCTTCAACACCGTCACTACGCGCCCGTCCACGCCTGACGGCACGGCGGTGGCCGGGGTGATTGCCGGCGGCACGGCGGAGCAGGCGGCGCAGGTGCTGAACAGCGACGCGGCCCGCCTGCCGGACCGCACCGTAACGGTGAAAAACGGCGAGGTGGTGGCCATCCAGTTTATGCGCGGCGTCTACAGCACCGACGCCGAGTCGCCGCAGGGCGTATTGCAGGCGACCGGTGGCAACGCGTCGCCGGCGGCACTGAACAGCAACCCGACCCCGAGCGCCGCGGACCTGCGCGAAGAAACCCAGGCGCGCATCCGCGCCGCCGAACAGAGAGGTATGCCCCGTGAATGAATTCGATCCGCAGCCGGCGGTAATCGCGCCGGTCACCCCCGCCGCTTCACCGCCCGCCCCGCAGCAGCAGAGCTTTCTGACGCGCCCGCTGCTGCTGGGCTACTCCCTGCCCTGGCTCGCGGGTATAGGGCTGGTGATGGGCTTCCTCGGCTGGTATCTGTTCTGGCCCGCAGGCCCCTCACAGGATGCCAGCCAGCGCGCGTTCGGGCAGGACGCCGGCCTTGAGGCGGTGCAGCCCGCTTCTGCCGCGTCCGCGCCGGCGCCGCTGCAGACGGGCGGACTCAGCGTCCCTGCCGCCGCGCTCAGCGTGGCGGAACCGGCCGGCAGCGTGCCGGACGACGTGGTGAAGCTCATCCGCGAGGGGCGCGAGTTTGAGGCGGCCAACCGCGAGGCGATCACCCGCCTGTCGGACACGGTGCGCGCGCAGACGAAGGCGCTGGCCACCCTGCAGCAGCAGCTTACCGGCATCGCGCAGGAAAACGCCCGGCTGGGCAATCAGCTGACCGTGCTGGCCGCGCGGCCTTATCCCGAGGCGGGCGGACACGCCGCAGCTAAACGCGCGACGCGATCGGCGCTCACCGGCATGCGGCTGGAAAGCCTTCAGGAGGGGATGGCGTGGGTCAGCTGGCAGGGCAGGACGTGGGCGGTGCAGGCGGGCGATACCCTTGGCGGCGTCACCGTGCGCGACGTTAACGCGTCGGAACGCAGCGTCACAACCAGCGCCGGCGTGCTGCGCTAGGGAGGCGTCATGGGAGGATCGCTTGACGGCATCACCATGCTGTCTAACCTGGCCTCAGGGCTGCAGGGCTCGTTCATCACCCTGGCCCTGACGCTGGGGTCGCTGTTCGGCGTGCTCGGCGCCGGCAGTTTTCTCGCCCGGCAGTCCTGGCTTGCCCGCAAGGCGCCCGGCCAGTCGGCGAGCGGCGGGGCCGTTGTGGCCTGGATGCTGCTGTCGGGCTGCCTGGTGGGGCTGGACCAGCTTATTGGCGCGGGGGCGCGTCAGGTGGGCTGGCAGGTTTCGTTTGACGCCATCAGCTATGTGGACCAGGGGACGTTCGGGCAGGGCGCGGTCGCGGCCAACGCCCTGCTGAGCCTGCTGCGCATGATTGGCGTGTGGATGGCCCTTTCTGGTGGTTTGCTGATCCGCCGGTCAAGAAAAGACGGTCATACCGGCCTGACCGCGGGCGATGACGTCAATAAAGGCACTGTGAAATTTATCCTCGGGTTGCTGCTCGTGTGTAACCCCTACCTGCTGGACTCTCTGCAGAAAACCCTCGGTATGCACTGAGGCAGGTTCAAAGAATTCCGTCCTCATGGACGATTCAACCAGCCATCCGGCCACTCTTATTTATTAAGGAAAACACAATGATTACTCGCTTTTACTGCGCGGTATACGCACGCGTCCTGATGATGTCTGAAGCCCTGCGCCGCATGACTTTACGTGCGCTTTGCGCCTGGCTTGCCCTTATCTCGCCGGTGGCCATGGCCGACGGTGATTTAGCGGATATGGGAAAAAATTTATCCGAGGGCGCCAAGTCCTTACAGACCAGCGGGATCGTCATTATTCAGGTTATCGGGTTCTTTTCGTTCGCCGGCGGGCTTCTCTCCATCAAGGCCATGAAGAACAACCCGCAGATCAAGCCCTGGATGATTGTACTGGCCATCGTTGGCGGGATGCTGGCTATGGGTATCCCTGAAATCATCAAGCGTGGCATGACGCAGATGGGCATGACGCCGGTCAGCGTCAGTTAACTCACCGGCCGCCCCATCACGGGGCGGCAATTCTCCGCTTCGGTCACGAATCTCACGGAGTTGAACAATGAAAATTTATCATCTGGACAGGGCTCAGGAATATCGCCGGGTCATGCTGGATGTGCTGGAGATCTGCCCCCGGCTTTACAGGACCGACATTCTGATCGATATGGCATGGATTCAGGAGGACGGGGACGTGCTGGCCGCAAACAACATGACTCTGCACGACGGGCTGCTGCAGTTTTTTTCCCGACTGAAAACCAGCCGATCATTCAGGAATGCCACGCCTCACCAGCTTGAAGTGCTTGAAAGTATCCTGGCAAGACTTGAAGAGGCACATTTCTACGACACGGGACATCGGTTTACCTTCAAAACCGCCGAAGAACGGCAGGTGTCGAGGAATGAAAGGCGGGAATCAATCAGGCGACAGATTGAGTGGGATTTAAAGCATCCCGTGCTGGCGTGCCTGTCGTTCTGGCTCAACCAGACAGGCATAACAGTGTTAATCGTGATGCTGATTGCTGTGGCAGTGATTTTTTTTGTGTGCGGGGGGCAGCATCCGCCCCTCTCATCCTGAATCTGCATCCGATACCGCAGAGGCATTGAATGGTGCGGCACGCACCTCACTGGCCATACGCTTTCACTTCAATATCTGACAGGACATCAACATGAATCTCCAACACGCTCCGGCTCCGGCGGCGGGTCTTCTGCCGCTTATGCCTGACGTCAGCGGCGAGGACCCGGCTCCGAGGCCCGTATCCGTTGAACCCGGCGCGCCCTGCCGCTGCTGCGGTACGCGCGCGCAGCGCCTGTGGCAGGGGCCGGAGGCGCAGCCGGTCTGCACACTGTGCTGGCTGACCTTTAACCTCGACAGCCCCACGGCGGCACACGGACATCTGGCCTGGCTGCCTGACGCACCCGCCGCCGATGTCATCAATCTGCAGCGCCGCGCGCTTATCGGGCAGCACAGCGAGAGTAAAGCCGTGCGTAAACAGGGCAGGCGCGTCTGGAACTGGCTGGCCCGCCACGCACGCGAGGTGGAGAGCATGTGGGGCACCTCCCGCGCGCCCGAGTTCGCCGCGGCCTTCGCGCGACTTCCGCCTGTAAAGCGCGCGCAGATGCAGCAGCGGCTTGAGGGCTGCGTGCTCATTCTACCCGCTGACGTTTTTAACGACCTGACCCTGCTGCTGCCGCTGGGCCGCACCGCCGATAGCGCGGTGCATACCCCGGCATGGGCGACCTATACCCGGAGCGACCTGTATGCCAAACCGCCTCATCCGCTGGACTGAAGAAGTGATCACCGCCGCGACCCGCTTTGCCGTGTCGCGCGACCTGCCCGACTACTGCGATCTGCAGACCGTGGTGCGCCTCACCGACGACGATCGCATTCGTCACCCGGAGCTGAGCGCGCCGTACATCATGGTCACTCATCGCGGCGACTATCTGACGGTTTATGAAGTTGCCGGCAGCTACAGTGAGGCAGACGAAAAGCTGGCCTCCGGGCACGACGACGCGTGGCAGGGACGGCTTGATCGCATGACTGAGTCCTTAAATTCCCACTATCGCCATACGGGCCATAAAATCAGCACCGTGCACGAGTGCGATCCGGACGGCGGCGGGGCTGTCATCAGACGGCTGCTGGCGCCACAGTACCAGTCACTGAAGCGCACCGGCCTGGATCTTAATTATATGCTTGATGAGCAGGTGAAGAAGCTCACGCCCTGGGTCAACGCGGAGCGCACCTGGCTTGTCTGCTATACCGGTCGCGGCGTGCTGGCCGGGCATGAGCTGCGTGATGAAAACGCCCGCCTGAAGGAGCTGGTAAAAGGCAGTCCGGCGGCCGCGTTCGGGCAGAATCCGCTCCTTGCCGAGCTGGCGGGGCTTAAAATCCGCCACGACGCCTTCCTCTCGCAGGTTGAGCGGGCGCTCGGCGACAGCGGCAGGGGCGTACTGATGCGCCGCATCGATGCGCACGAAGCCGGGCGGGTGCTGCGCGCGCAGGTGGACCCGGGCACGGGCGCTGACTGGCAGCCGCTGCTGCCGGACGATCGCATTATCCCCCGGGGAGTGCGTCAGGGGGAGGACGCCACCGCGCTGCTGGCCCCCTGGCTGAACTTTCAGGTCATGGGCGCGGGCGTTGATGAGATACGCAACAACCTGATTAAAATTAAGGGCGTCTGGCACGGCACGATCGCCGTGAACCTCGGGCCGCAGAACCCGCAGAGCTTTGCCCGCCTGCGCGAACTTATTCCGCGCAGCGTGCCGTTCCGCATCCGTAAGGACCTGATGCCCGGCGGCATGCGTCGCCTCGGCGGCAAGCACGTCGTGCTGAGCATGGCCTCCTGGGTGCCGGGCCTGAAACCGATTTTCGATTCCATTTCGATGCTGGCCGAACGCGAGATGCAGGAGCCGGTGTGCATTATGACCATCACGGCCGCGACCTGGGGGGATTCTCCGGAAACGGTGACGCGCAACCTGACGCTGCTGCAGCAGGCGCTGACGTCGTGGGGGATATGCGGCGTAACGCAGACCTTCGGCGACCCGGTTAAGGCGTGGGTGGCTACGCTCACGGCCTCGTCTGCGTCAAGCGGGCCGTGCCTGATGTATCCGCCGCTGTCGGAGGCGCTGAACCTGATGCCGCTTACCCGTCCGACGACGGCCTGGAGCGAGGACGGCAATGCGCTGTTTGTGTCGCCGGACGGCAAGCTGATGCCGGTGGCGCTCGCGCCCTCCAACCAGACCAAGAAAACCAGCATCGTGGCCGGCGAGTCCGGCGGCGGTAAATCGGTATTCATCAACCGGCAGCCCATCATCCTGGCGATGTCCGCGCAGCAGCAGTTACCCTTCTTTGCCGGCATTGATAAGGGGTTCAGCGTGCAGGGCATGGTCTCGATACTGCGGGGGGCGCTCCCGCCGGAGCGTCAGGATGAGGTGCTGAACATCGTGCTGCGCAACGACGCGCAGCACTGCCGTAACCTGTTCGACATCCAGCTGGGGCTTTCGATGCCGCTCAGCTATGAATCCGAATTTATGGAGAACGCGCTGCAGGCCCTGTGCATCGACCCCGGCACCGGCGTGCCGCCCAACGGCCGCGATACGCCGATTATTCTGCGCCGACTGGTCAGCGACTCGTTTAAGGCCTGTCGCGAGGAACCGCGCCGCTACGAGCCGGGGCTCGTGCCGAAGGTAGACGCGGCACTGAGTGACGCCGGCATCTGGGAGGCGCACCCGGAATACCGCGACAACGCTACATGGTACGAGGTGCGGGACCTGCTGCAGGACGCGGACCACCCGGACGCCGCGCAGCGCGCGCAGTTCCAGGCGGTGCCGGAGCTCGCCGACATGGCGCCACGCCTGCTCAGCGAGGATTTTCGCAGCATGTACGGCAACATCCAGCGCGACGGCAGCAGCGAGCCGCTGATTGAGTATATCGCCCGCTGCCTGCGCGACGCCTGCGGCCAGTACCGCATGTTCGCCGGGCGCACGCGCTTCATGATAAGCCCGAAGGCGCGCGTCATTACGGTCGACATTCAGTACGTCGCCGGCGACAAGTCAAAGGCGGGCTATCTGCAGACCGGCATGATGTACCTGTTTGCCGGCCACATCGCGGGCGGCGACTTCGTACTGCCGCAGTATCAGGACGAGCTCTTTCCCGCGCTTCATAAACGCTGGCACCCCATGCACCGCGTGCGCGTGGATCAGCTCGACCAGGAGGTTAAAACCCGCCAGTACGACGAACTGCACAACGCGAAGGGCGTCCCCTTTATCTTCCCGATGCTCGAAACCGCCGATCGCGAGCAGCGCAAGTTTGGCGTGCGCACCGTGCTGTCCTCGCAGTACTTCCGCGACATGCCCGACGCGCTGCGCCAGTCAGCCAACTCCGTCTACATGGTCGGCGTCGATCCGGAAGACCGCGCGCTGCTGAAAGAGCGCTTTAAGGTACCGGACGCCACGCTTAACCGCTTTGAGCGCATGGGCAGCGGCCCGGCGGCCGACGGCAGCGGGGTGCCGTTCCTTGGCATCTTCCGCATTAAGGGAGGCAGCACCATTGCCCACATCATGAAAAACACGGTGGGTCCGGAGGAGCTGTGGGGCCACAGCACCACGCCGGTGGATATGTCGCTGCGCCGCATGCTTGAAAACGACGTCGGCGCCGGCACGGCCCGGCGCATCCTCGGGCGCTTCTTCCCGAACGGCTCGGCCGAGAAGGTCATCGAGCACCGTCAGCGCACCGCGGGCGAGGCGCGCGGCGACAACGTCATCCGCACGCTCGCCACCGAGCTAATCGATAAACAGGGCTACGACCTCTGACCCCTCAGGAGTTCTGACATGCATAAATCCACACCATGGCGCCCCGCGGGGCGCCGGCTGCTTGCCGCCTGCGTGCTGGCGGCGCTGGCGCCGAAAGCGCTGGCGTACCCGACCGAGGAAATGAGCAGCATCCCTATTCAGACGCAGGTCATGCCCGCGCTGCAGACCATGCAGGCCACGCTGGCTGAAATCCTGTCGGCGGAGAAGGAGACCGGCACGGCGGTGGTGCAGTCCTCGGACAAAACCACCACGGCCATTACGGAAGCGGCGCGTACGCAGCGCGAAGCGGAGAACTTTAATCGTCAGGCGGACCGGCTGGAGAAGGCCCGGGCAGCCTACACGGTGCCGGACAGCATCTGCAGCGAGTCGGCCTCCGGCACGGCCGCGCAGGTGAGTCAGGCAACCCGCGCGGCGGCGTCAAAGCTCGCCGGCGGCAGCGGCGTGTCGAGTGCGGTCGTGCGGGAGACGCTGGCAAGCCTGCCCACCTCGCCCCGGCAGGGCGGCTACCGCAGCGCGCTGATTCACGCGGGCTACTGTACGGCGGAGGAGGCGAAGCTGTACGGCGGTACCGGGCTGTGCCCGGGCGTCTCGCCGCTTCCGGGCGGCGACACCGAGGCGCGTTCGCTTTACGACGGGGCGGGCCCGGCGGGTAAAGACCCCGAGCTCACCTTCACCCAGGCGCAGACCGATGCGGCGATGGCCTACGTGAACAACTCGGCGAAGCTCGACGCCGGACGCACGCCGGGCAAGGGTGAAATCCAGACCGCCACCGGTCAGGAGTATCAGGGCCTGCTCACGCAGTACAAGGCGATGCAGAGCGCGGCGATGCAGCCGCAGCTGGACATGGTGGCGGCGAGTCAGCCGCAGGACGCGACGCAGGCGGCGCTCACCGAGGCGCGGCAGGCGCCGTCGGCGGAAAGCTACTTCCAGCAGACCGCGTCAGCGCAGGCAAAGCAGACCGGCACCATGAGCGAGCGCGAGTTTGAGGCGTTCGAGGTAGGCCGCCGCTACGCCAACACCGCGTGGGTCACCGACCTGCAGGGCATGGACGGCGATAACCTGGCGCGCGAGATGGCGCGCCAGCAGAGTCTGGCCAACTGGCTGGCGCTCGGCATTAAAAACGAGCTGCGTCAGGCCAACATCATCAGCGGCCAGCAGCTGGCGCTGGCGGCAAAAAATGAATACGCCCCGCAGCTGCAGGCGCTGTCCTCGCAGATGAGCGCCGGCGTGAGCGCTAAGTAATCCCTTACGGAGCATTCCATGACGACAAGCGGTACCTTCGCGCCGGACGCCGGCGCGCTTTCATCCCTGCTGGACGCGGCCGCCGGCCCGGTTCTGGTGCTGGACCCCTGCGGCGCGCTGTGGGAGGCCTTCTGGCAGGCGCCGCGCTGGAAAACGCAGTGGCAGGCGTGGCGCCTGGCGCCCGGACAGACGCAGGAGGGCGACGTCTGGGACGTGCTGGGCGCGCTGCGCCACGTGTCCGCCACGGACGGGAGCGAGGCGCTTGCCGCCGCGCTGTTTCCGGCAGACGGGCACAGCGACCTGACGCGCAGCCTGATGGCCTGCGTGCTGGCGTTCGCGGACGACACGGCCCACTTCATCGGGCGCTCATCCGGGCTCGGTGCGCTGGCCGGTCAGCTGTGGGCTGACGACCTGTGGACGGCTATCGCCCGCTGGAGCCGTCAGTATCCGCACCATCCGGCGCTGCAGGCGGCGCGCGCGCTGCTGACGCATGAAGGCGCCGGCGGGTCTGTTCTGGCTATCCGTCACCGCATGGCCATCTTCCACCACCCGCACGTGGCGGAGACGTTCACGGGCGCGCCGGGATTCAGCCTCAGCGCGCTGCGTCAGCGTCCGGGACAGATTATCTTCCTGACGCCCGACATCCGCTGCATGGAAAGTGAGGCGCTGACGTCCGTGTACGGCTTCCTCTTTAACGCGCTGCAGGCGCTGGCGGCGCTTCACCACGTCACGTTTTCGCTCGCTGAGCCAACACTGACCGCAGAAGGAGATCCCCTGTGAATGAATCTGATTCAGCCGCTCCGCAGGGGAGCGCAAAGAAGTCCCGCATCACGCCGAAGCGCGTGGGCTGGATAGCGCTGAACGTTGTCCTGCCGGCGTGGGAGGTCTCCAGCTGGAGCCGCCACGCCGGGCGCAACGTCTCGCGCCTGTGGCAGCGCCTGCGCGAGGTCACGGCAGGGCGCGGCGCCGGAGATTACCGCCCCGCTGACTGGTCGCAGGCGGTGGCGGACAGCGGGCTTTCGCCCGACCGTCTTGCGCGTAACCTGCGCGTCAGCCGCTGGATATGGTGGGGGCTGATGTGGCTCACCGGCCTGCCGGTGGTGGGGTTCCTGCTGATGCTGATTGCTGCAGGCAGCAGCATCGGCGGGACCGGCTGGCTGCGCGTGGGCTGCGTGATGCTGGTGCTGATGCTGCTCGCGGCGACCGGGTTCGTGCAGGCGCTGGTCACCAGTTTCCGCCTGTGGCAGCTGACGGAAAAACGGGTGTCGGCGTCAGAGAAGGGCAGTTTTCATGACTTTCTGCAGGAGACGCGCTGGTGCCGGCAGGTGCTGAGCGGCGGCCTGCTTTAAGGAGACAACGCATGCGAAATAAAACGCGCGAACAGCTTCTTATCCGCGTTATCAACCTGCTGGACGATGCGGAGCTGGGTGAAAGGCAGGGGACCATATCAGACCTGCTGCACAGCGCGCGGCGTGCCAGCCGGGAACGGAATGACTTTTCGTCCGGGCAGCACGCCCTGAATGCCCTGAGCCAGTTGCGAAAAGCACGGCACAGCCTGCGGGTGGCCGGCGCCTCAGAGCATGTTCTGACCCCGCTGGAGTACGCTGTAGAGCTGCTCCTGCCGGTGTGCGAGGATGCTCAGTCGGATCATCGCGTCCTCACTCTGGCGTACTCGCCGGTGTGGCGTGTTCTGCTATTGCTGCTCCTGCTCCTGCTGCCTTTCGGTGTGATGCTGGCCGCAGAGGCGGTGGTCTGGATCGCTCGCTATCTGCAGCATATATGAAAATTTCGGGAGGAAATGAGTCATGTATATCCGGCTTGATGTGTTTGCCGGCCTGCTCCGGGTGCGGCCGGGAGAGCTGCTTCACGCTGTGCGCACCTCGGGCGAGCTGGACGGCATGCTGCTGCCTGCCCGCAGGCAGGTGCGCGGTGCGGCACTGATGTTCGATCAGGCAGAGGCCACGGCGTTTGCGGCGCGCTGGCACGCCCGGGAGCCTGCGGATAATCCCGCACCCTCCGGTGAACCGCTGATACCGCTCGATGTGTTTGCAAGAGAGGCGGGCATAGCGCCGCTGGCGCTCTGGCAGGCCGTCAGCCGGCGTAAGCGCCTGCGCGGTATCACGCTGCCGGTGCCGGTCAGGTCCGAAGGGCAGCTGCTGTTTGAGCCGGCGGCTGTCAGCCGGTTTGTCAGCGCCCTGAGGCGCATATCGGACGGAGAGAGCTCATGACCCGTGATGAATGGCTGCTGAAGTTCCGGCGTCACCAGTCGCCCGACACGCTGGAGAAGGTTTACGAGATGCTGAAATACAGCGGTGACCCGGCGGAGGAGTATGCGATGACCTGTGCCTGGGACCACCGCAGGGCGGAGCTCGCCGCCGGCAGGCTTTTCGATCGCGTGCCGATGCACGTGTGGCGGTTCGTGGAGTAACGTTAAGCGTATTCAGCCCGCCTGCTTTTCACACACTGCCATCCCCAACACTTTTCACTCAGGTCATCCCCTGACCCACAGGTAAACCATGAAGCTACTGACAAAAATTCAGGCGGCGGCTCTGCTGTGCGCCGCGTCCTGCCCGGCGTTTGCCGACGGCGTGGACTACCAGACCATCAGCGATGCCGCCAGCAAGACCGGTGACCTGTCCCGGCAGGCGCTGGTAATGATATTCGGCGACGTGGTGCTTACTCCGTTTCAGCCCGGGCAGGTCACGCTAATCGGCTCACTATTTGCGCTGCTGAACGGCGTGCTCTGCTCGGTTGCGCTGGTGTGGTTCCTCATCGTGACGCTGAAGACGGTGTTCAAAGGTGGGCAGGACGGCAAGGTATTCAGCGCCGGCCGGACCATGCTGCATCCCGTGATGAGCTTTGCCGGCTTTATCACGCTCGTGCCGACGGCGTCCGGCTGGTCGCTGTCGCAGCTGGTGATGCTGTGGGCGGCCTCCACCATGGGCATCGGCAGCGCGAACCTGTTTACCGACAAGGCTGCGGACATGATAAGCAGCGGGATGTCGCTGGTCGTGCAGCCCACGGCACCCTCCACGCGTTCGGCGGCGCGCGCGGTGTTCGAGATGAACCTGTGCAAGTACGCGACCAACCGCGAGCTGTCCTCCCTCTATCAGGACGGGCAGGCGCGAACGGCGCTGATGGAAACAAAGGGCGGAAACGGCGACTACACCACGGGCAACGGCAGCGCGCTCTGCGGCAGCGCCCGCATCCCCGAGCCGTCAACGGGCGTTATGGACAGCCTGTTTGGATCGGCCGTGAACACGGCGAGCGTCACGACGGCATCGCGGGGGGCGCTGGACACCATGCAGTCCACGCTCGATACCGCCGCGCAGGCTTACGTCGATGCCTATCTCAGCCGGCGCGATCAGGATACCGGCACCCTGAGCGATCCGGAGACCACCATTCAGAACGCGGCGGCCGCGTATGAAACCACGGTCAACAACGCGCTTAATCAGCTGAACTACAAAGACTCGCTGCAGAGTCAGCTGACGACGCAGCTTAAAACCTATGGTTGGATATCGCTGGGCGCGTGGTACAACACCTTTGCGACGGCCAACAGCAAAACGAACGAAGTGGCCAACGCGGCGCCGGTGACGTCAGGCGCCAGTCTGCACGGCGAAACGGGCACCGGTGACCTGTATCACCAGGTATTTACGGCGTATCGAGCGCAGGTGCAGAACAGCATCTATACGGCGCCTCTGGGATCGCAGACTGCAAAGGATGATGGAGCTGCTCTAAATGCTACAGATCCAAATGCTGTTTTTGTAAGCTTTTTCAGTAGTCCTGTACAAGTAATGACAAACTGGATAGCGACTCAGAATCTAAGTTCAACGGCCAGCTTTAATAACCAGGTTAACCCTCTGATTCAGATGCAGACAATAGGGGATTACACACTGGGAACAACTGAAGCAGCTCTGGCAGCCTATACACTTACTCTGGCTGCTGCATCAACTGCTGATAACTCTGTACTCGGTAAAGTTGGAAGCTTGCTATTTGTTAATCCCGGCGCAGTGGTTAAAGACGTCCTAACTGAGCTATCACCTCCATTTTACTTTGCGATGCTTCTGCTCTTTGCAGTGGGATTTTCGCTGGCAGTATTCCTGCCGGCGGTGCCATTTCTTTACTGGATGGTTGGGGTATTTAACTGGCTGGTCAGCGTAATGGTGGGCTGCGCGGCCGGACCTATGTGGTCTGCGACTCACCTCGGTGCCGAGGAGGATAAAGGCAGCCGCAGTGCGTACGGCTATATCTTCCTGATCGACATGATGCTGCGTCCTTCTCTGATGGTTTTAGGATTCTTTTTTGCTTCCGTTGCCGTGATGGCGGGCGGAACCCTCCTGAATCTGTTGTTCGGTCCAGCGTTAGCGAACGCCAATGCCGATTCCATTATGGGATTAGTAAAACTCGTAGGGTGGTTAATGATGTACGCACGTATCGCGACCTTTGGGGTGACACGGGTATTCGGGCTGCAGGCCACGCTTGCAGACTACGTGATAACGTTTCTTGGCGGCGCGGGAATGGCCGGCATCATGGGTGGCATGGTCGATGACGTCAAAGGTATGTTTGCGGCTGCAGGGGGAGGATCTCGTAGAACGCCTGGGCTGCAAAAAGTGCAAAATAGTGGCTCACCCAAAGAAGACGGAATTAAATAATTATACCTGGTGTTATGCACAGGTGTGGGTATAATTTAATCAGAGGGTTATAGGCAGGAGGATGCCATGAAAAAGATACAACGTACTGATTCTAGTTATGATAAATCTTGGAATGTAATTAAGTTCATTTACTATTTCATGGCACTACCAATGCTGCTTTGCTACGGAGTCATCTCTTTATTCATTCTTAAAGGTGAAGCTAATGGGAGAGATCTTGGCCTCCTTGGAAATGATTTTCATTTGTTTACTCTGATGGTTTGGTCGGCAATCATCTTGCCTCTAGCTTTCCGCACTTATGCAAAAAAAGTTCGACGTCATAAGCTTCAGAAAATCGTAGAGCTCCTGACCAGCAATGAACGCTTCAGCCCGCAGAAGCAGCATCAGGTGCTCGATGCAGGGCGTGGAAAGTATCTAGGTATCGATACGCAATACGGCAACATTCTTTACATCCACATGGTGAAGAAGGGCCTCGTCGACGTCATTGGTCTCACTATGAGTGACTGGACAGATAGCGAGCTGGAAGGCAGTACACTAAGGGTAAAAACGAAGAATCCTGAAGTCCCGGAACTGAGTATTAATGCGCACCCGATTGTGGCCAGAGAGCTATTGAACACGCTGGGCGCTATGAGCCACAAAAGTTATTCAGAATCGTTTCCGCAGGAGCCTTGGTCATTGCATGTTGGCATCCAGAGCCGCTTTGTGGAGTTTGAGCACAACGTGGTGGTCCCTCAGGCCGCCAATTTAGCCTAAACCTGACATTCTGACGCTTTCCCTCTGACACCGGCCCCGCGCCGGTGTTTTCTTATCTGCAGTCTGGCGGGCCCTTGCGTCCGTCTCCGATCCCGGAAACTCTCACATGTACACCTCTAATCCGAACGCCGCCGGTAATAACGAGCCGGCCATGGTGATGATCACCCTTGGCCTGACGCTGCTGCTTTGCTGGCTTTTCTTTGCTGACTTTGTGCGCTGGAGCTGCTGGTTCCTTTACTGGCTGTGGCGCTTCGCCGACTTTC
>Ga0308161_1000247_pt1 | contig 111052 bp, 105 predicted proteins | sample PhyFR2_FD_201034 | JGI IMG/M metagenome (GOLD analysis project Ga0308161, IMG submission 201034) | Phyllosphere microbial communities from UC Gill Tract Community Farm, Albany, California, United States - DLSLF.R2 | ecosystem: Host-associated > Plants > Phyllosphere > Unclassified | place...
CCAGTTCTACCATATTTTTTGTGCGCCCAGTATGCGAAATGAGAACAAAAACGTCACCGGCTCGACTATTTATGCAACTCATGCGCTGGATCACAATATCGTCCGACCAGATGACCGGCAGATTAAAGCGCAGAAATCTGGTGAAGGCGTCGTGCGCCACCACGCCGGAGGTGCCCAGCCCGAAAAAGGCGAGCTTGTCGGCCTGCGCGAGCAGGGTGACCGCCTGCTGCAGATGAACGCTGTTCAGCTGATCCCGCACCCGCTGCAGTCCGGCCAGCGCCGAGTCGAAGATTTTGCGGCTGTAGTGCTCTGCGTCATCATCGTCTTCCACGCCGTGGATGACCCGGTTGCTGTTTGTCACCAGGCTCTGCGCCAGATGCAGTTTGAAGTCGGGAAAGCCGCGTGTGCCCAGCCGGTGGCAGAAGCGGTTTACGCTGGGTTCGCTGACACAGGCTTCCCGTGCCAGCGTTGCGATGCTGGAGTGTATCGCTGCCTGTGGCGCAGCCAGAATCTGCCGGGCGACTTTCTGTTCCGCTTTGCTCAGCGCAGCGAACTGCGCCTCAATCTTTTCCAGCATATTCATAAGGCAATGACCATCATCACTTTTATCAATTTCAATTATCACTGTCGTCGCGGCGGAATAACAGAGACTATATCGCGTCAGCACCCGGCAGGCGCAACGGCGGACAAGCCGATTGCCCACAGATTTGAGATACTTTGACCCGCGTCAGATTTTCCTGACACCAGCAGAAACAGAAAAAAATGGCCATCCGCACGGGTCATCACACGCACTGCGCTTATCCGGTACAGAGTTAATGCGGTTGACCCGGCGAGTCGGTTTACCTGGCGCGGGGAAAAAAGTAGAGTGTGCTCAGTAAAATAATAACCTGGACCCGGTGGCAGAGGATGCATCCCCACCGGACTATCCTGCAATGAGGAGAGGAAAATGGCGGTAACACAAACAGCCCAGGCATGCGATCTGGTGATTTTCGGTGCCAAAGGCGATCTTGCACGCCGTAAACTGTTGCCTTCACTGTATCAGTTAGAGAAAGCGGGTCAGATCCACGCTGAAACCCGCATCATTGGGGTGGGCCGTGCCGAGTGGGACAAAGCGGAATACACCAAAGTGGTACGTGAAGCGCTGGAAACCTTCATGAAGGAGAAGATTGACGAAGCGCTGTGGGACAAACTCAGCAATCGTCTCGACTTCTGCAACCTCGATGTCAACGACACCACGCACTTCCCGAAACTGGGCAAGATGCTGGACCAGAAGAACCGCACCACCATTAACTACTTTGCGATGCCGCCAAGCACCTTTGGCGCGATCTGTCAGGGGCTGGGCACCGCGAAGCTGAATGCAAAACCGGCGCGCGTGGTAATGGAGAAGCCGCTGGGCACCTCGCTGGAGACCTCGCAGGAGATCAACGACAGCGTTGGCGAATATTTTGATGAAAGCCAGGTGTTCCGTATCGACCACTATCTCGGCAAAGAGACCGTGCTGAACCTGCTGGCGCTGCGTTTTGCCAACTCAATCTTCGTCAACAACTGGGATAACCGCACCATCGACCACGTGCAGATCACCGTGGCCGAAGAGGTGGGGATCGAAGGCCGCTGGGGTTACTTCGACAAAGCCGGTCAGATGCGTGACATGATCCAGAACCACCTGCTGCAGATCCTGACCATGATCGCCATGTCGCCGCCGTCCGATCTCAGCGCTGACAGCATCCGTGATGAGAAAGTCAAAGTGCTGCGCTCGCTGCGCCGCATCGACCAGACCAACGTGCGCGAGAAGACCGTGCGTGGTCAGTACACCGCGGGCTTCGTGCAGGGCAAAAAAGTGCCGGGCTATCTGGAAGAAGAGGGAGCGAATAAGTCCAGCTCAACGGAGACCTTCGTGGCTATCCGCGTGGATATCGACAACTGGCGCTGGGCGGGCGTGCCGTTCTACCTGCGTACCGGTAAGCGTCTGCCGACCAAATGCTCTGAAGTTGTGGTTTATTTCAAAAACCCGGAGATGAACCTGTTCAAGGATTCCTACTCTGAGCTGCCGCAGAACAAGCTGACGATTCGTCTGCAGCCGGATGAAGGGGTGGATATCGAAATCCTGAACAAAGTGCCGGGTCTGGATCACAAGCACAAACTGCAGACCACCAAGCTGGACCTGAGCTACTCCGAGACCTTTAACCAGTCGCACCTGGCCGATGCCTACGAGCGCCTGCTGCTGGAGAGCATGCGCGGTATTCAGGCGCTGTTCGTCCGCCGTGATGAGGTGGAAGCGGCGTGGACCTATGTGGATTCCATCATCAACGCCTGGGCCGCCGATGGCGACTCTTCCAAGCCGTATCAGGCGGGCACCTGGGGCCCGGTGGCATCGGTCGCGATGATCACCCGCGATGGTCGTTCGTGGAACGAGTTTGAATAATCAGCATCATGAAGAAGCCCGCAACGCGGGCTTTTTTTTCGCCTGAAGCCAGAATGCCGGCGATCCCCAAAAATTGAACTGCCGTTTCAAAATGGGCGCAGGAGGATAGACGCTCACGAAGGGGATCATGTATGGTAGTGGCGCAACTTACAGGGCAGGAGCGGATGCTCCATGACCGGGCCGCAATCCCGGTGTTATCAAGCAAGGGGAACTGATGAAAAACTGGAAAATGAGTGCCGAACAGATTCTGACCACCGGGCCTGTGGTGCCGGTCATCGTTGTCAATAAACTGGAACATGCGGTGCCGATGGCGAAGGCGCTGGTGGCGGGTGGCGTTAAAGTGCTGGAAGTCACGCTGCGCACGCCCGTTGCGATGGATGCCTTACGTGCAATGATCAGAGAGGTGCCGGAGGCGATCGTGGGCGCGGGCACGGTCATCAATCCTCAGCAGTTACAGGAAGTCACCGACGCTGGCGCACAGTTTGTCATCAGCCCTGGCGTAACCGACTCCCTGCTTAAAGCCGCCGTTGAAGGGCCGGTTCCGCTGATCCCGGGGATCAGCACCGTCTCTGAGTTAATGACCGGCATGGACTACGGCCTGCGCGAATTTAAGTTTTTCCCGGCGGAAGCGAATGGTGGGGTGAAAGCCCTGCAGGCGATTGGCGGACCTTTTCCGCAGGTGCGTTTCTGCCCGACCGGCGGTATCTCGCCAGCGAACTACCGCGACTATCTGGCGCTGAAAAGCGTGCTCTGCATCGGCGGCTCCTGGCTGGTGCCAAACGACGCGCTGGAAGCGGGCGACTGGGATCGCATCACCCGGCTGGCCCGCGAAGCGGTCGAGGGCGCGAAGTAAGTGATGGCGGTGAGCATCGGCTCACCGCACACCTTTATCCCTGAACGGTGACCGCAGCTGCGCTGGCAACGGCACGCGCAATCGCTTGTGTGGTGCTGTCACCGCTGGCCAGCGCAACGCCCAGACGACGCTGCCCGCTGATCTCCGGTTTACCGAACAGGCGCAGTTGCAGACCCGCACCCAGCGCCGCTTCAACATTCACAAACTGCACGTTCTGGCTGTCCAGCTGCGGCAGGATCACGGCGGACGCGGACGGACCATACTGGCGGATCCCGCCAATCGGCAGGCCGAGGAATGCCCGGACGTGGAGCGCAAACTCCGACAGATCCTGCGAAATCAGCGTCACCATGCCGGTGTCATGCGGACGCGGCGAGACTTCGCTGAACACTACCTCATCACCGCAGACAAACAGCTCAACGCCAAACAGGCCATAGCCGCCCAGCGCCTTCACCACCTGCGCAGCCACATCCTGCGCCCGCTGCAGCGCCACATCGCTCATCTGCTGCGGCTGCCAGGACTCACGATAATCGCCATCCTCCTGGCGGTGACCAATCGGCGCGCAGAAATGAATGCCGTCTACGGCGCTGATGGTCAGCAGGGTGATCTCGAAATCGAAATTCACCACGCCTTCGACGATGACGCGACCGGCACCGGCGCGGCCACCCTGTTGCGCATATGCCCAGGCCTGATCGAGCTGGCTGCCATCACGGATAAAGCTCTGGCCTTTACCGGAGGAACTCATGACCGGCTTCACGATGCAGGGGAAGCCGATTTCGGCGGCGGCGTCATCGAAACTCGCCTTGCTGTCGGCAAAGCGGTAGCGGGAGGTCGGCAGGGATAACTCTTCGGCGGCCAGACGACGGATGCCTTCGCGATTCATGGTCAGCCGGGCGGCGCGGGCGGTCGGCACGACGCGCTGACCCTGCTGCTCAAGCTCAACCAGCATATCGGTGGCGATCGCCTCGATTTCCGGTACGACAAAGTCAGGCTTCTCTTCTGCGATCAGCGCGGCCAGCGCTGCGCCATCCAGCATGTTAATCACATGGCTGCGATGTGCGACGTGCATCGCTGGCGCATCGGCGTAACGATCCACCGCGATCACCTCCACACCCAGACGCTGACACTCCAGCGCCACCTCTTTTCCCAGTTCACCTGAACCCAATAACATCACGCGCGTCGCTGCCGGACGCAGCGCGGTTCCGAGAGTTGTCATACATTCACCTAAGCAGTCAGAATTCGGCCGCAGTATAAACGAAAACGTTTGCGTTCTCATCTTTCGTCGCGGTTACGCTGCCGTTTGCCTTACTTTTCCCGCTCTGACGTTTCCTGACATCCGTTTCGCCAGGATAGCAGGCTGATACTGTAAAAGGAGTGGATGATGACTAACTGGTTGCAACAGATTCAGTCCGTGCTGGCGAAAAAGGGGGGTGAGGGTAAAGCGGGAGGCAGCCTGAGCGATATGCTCGCGCCCGGTGCGCTGGGCGGTCTGGCCGGAATGCTGATCGCCAGTAAATCGTCGCGTAAGCTGCTGACGAAATATGGTGGCAAAGCGCTGATTATCGGCGGCGGTGCCGCCGCAGGCGCGGTGCTGTGGAGCAAATATAAACAGCGGGTCAGCGAAGCGCACCAGAATGAACCTGAGTTTGGCGTAACGCAGACGCCGGTTGACCAGCGTGCCGAACGCCTGGTGACGGCGCTGGTGTTTGCCGCTAAAAGCGACGGACACATCGACGATCAGGAGCGCGCTGCCATTGAGCAGAATATTCACCAGGCCGGCTACGGGCAGGAGGCGGAGCGGCTGATCCAGAAGGCGATGAACCGTCCGCTCGATCCGCAGTGGCTGGCCGCCGATGTCAGAAATGAGGAGGAGGCGCTGGAGCTCTACTTCCTGAGCTGCGCGGCCATCGATATCGATCATTTTATGGAGCGCAGCTACCTCTCTGCGCTGGGCGACGCCCTGAAAATCCCGCAGGATGTCCGCGACGGCATCCAGCAGGATCTCAACGAAGAAAAAGCCCGACTCCCCGCCGGATAATCCCCGCTGACACACCGCTGACGGGGCAGGTTTCAACCCCCGTCAGCGGAACCCCTCTGTCCCGCCTCTGGCTTCCGGCTGCTGAAGTGTTACGCTTACAGATCATGACGTTCACGGAGAGAGATGGATGAAAGCCCCCATCGCAAAAAAAATTCCTCATGAGATGACGCTGCACGGCGAGACGCGCATAGACGACTACTACTGGCTGCGCGACGACAAACGTGAAAACAGCGAAGTCCTTGATTATCTGCGCGCCGAGAACAATTACGGCAAAAAGATCATGTCATCACAGCAGCCGCTGCAGGAGCGGGTGTTAAAAGAGATCATCGATCGGCTGCCGCCCGAAGATCACTCGGTGCCCTATGTAAAAAATGGCTACCGCTATCAGAGCCGTTATCAGAGCGGTAATGAGTACCCGGCCTATTATCGCCAGCCCGCCGCGAGTGACGAGTCGGGGGAGTGGACTCTGCTGCTGGACGCCAATCAGCGCGCCTCGCACAGTGAGTTTTACACCATGGGTGCGCTGCATATCAGCCCGGATAATCGCCTGATGGCGCTGGCGGAAGATTTTCTGTCGCGACGCCAGTATGGTATTCGCTTTCGCAACCTTGAGAGCGGCAGCTGGTATCCTGAGGTGCTGAGCAACGCCTCCTCCAGCTTCGCCTGGGGCAACGATTCGCGCACCGTCTACTATGTGCGCAAGCATCCGCAGACGCTGCTCTCCTATCAGGTCTGGCGTCATGAACTGGGCACGCCGCAGTCAGATGATCAGCTGGTCTATGAAGAGCAGGATGACACCTATCATCTCAGCGTCCATAAAAGCACCTCCAAACAGTTCATCATGATCGCGCTCTACAGCACCAACACCAGCGAAATCCAGCTGATTGATGCTAATTTTCCCGACGCGCAGCCGCATGTCTTTCTGCCGCGCCGCCGCGATCATGAGTACAGCATCGATCATTACGATCACCAGTTTTTTATTCGCTCTAACCGGGAAGGCAAAAACTTCGGGCTTTATCGCAGCCGTTATCTGGACGAGTCGCGCTGGGAGACGCTGATCCCGGCGCGGGAGTCGGTGGTGATGGAAGATTTTCAGCTGTTCCGCGACTGGCTGGTGGTTGAGGAGCGTCAGCGCGGCTTAACCAGCCTGCGGCAGATCAACTGGGCCAGCGGCGAAACCAGCGGTATCGCCTTTGACGATCCGACCTATGTCACCTGGCTGGCCTACAACCCTTCGCCACGCACCAGCAAACTGCGTTACGGCTACTCATCGATGACCACGCCGACCACGCTGTTTGAGCTGGACATGGACACCGGCGAACGGCGCATCCTGAAACAGAGCGCGGTGAAGGGCTTCAACGCAGATGATTACCGGAGCGAGCATCACTGGATCAAGGTCAGCGACGGCACTGAAGTCCCGGTGTCGCTGGTCTATCACCGTAAACACTATCAGCCGGGGCAGAACCCGATGCTGGTCTACGGCTACGGCGCCTACGGCAGCAGCATGGACGCCGATTTCAGCGTCAGCCGCCTGAGCCTGCTGGATCGCGGCTTCGTCTATGCGCTGATCCAGGTGCGCGGCGGCGGCGAGCTGGGACAGCAGTGGTATGACGGTGGCCGCCTGCTCAACAAAATGAACAGCTTCACCGATTTTATTGAGGTGACGGAGGCGCTGGTGGCACGCGGATTCGGCCATCCCGATCGGCTTTATGCGATGGGTGGCAGCGCGGGCGGGCTGTTAATGGGCGGGGTGATTAACCTGGCACCGCAACAGTTTCACGGGGTCGTGGCGCAGGTGCCGTTTGTGGATGTGGTCACGACAATGCTCGATGAGTCGATCCCGCTGACGACCGGCGAGTATGACGAGTGGGGGAATCCCAACGATCCGGAGTACTACCACTACATCCGCCAGTACAGTCCTTATGATAACGTGGAGGCGAAAGCCTATCCCCATCTGCTGGTTACCACCGGACTGCACGATTCGCAGGTGCAGTACTGGGAGCCAGCGAAATGGGTGGCGAAGCTGAGGTCGCTGAAAACCGACAATAACCTGCTGCTGCTCTGCACCGACATGGATGCCGGGCACGGCGGTAAGTCGGGACGCTACAAAGCTTACGAGGGGATTGCGATGGAATATACCTTCCTGCTGGGGCTGGCGCAGGGCACGTTGCCGCCAGCCCAGGATTACTGAGGCTCGGTCAGGTATTTTCGCAGCGCCTGTCGCAACGGCGGGCGCAGGTCGCTGACATTCTCCAGCACCCACTTCAGGTAGCCCGGATCCTTGCGGGCAATCACCGCGATCGCCTGGCCGCGATATTTGCCGAACGGCAGGATGTCGTCGCGCTGGGCTGCCGGTTGTGAACGGACAATCATTTCGGACGCGCTCCAGCCCGAGGTCTCCATGATCCGGATCAGCAGCGCCGCCGTGACATAGCAGTCATAGAGCGCGCGGTGGGCATGCAGATCGGCAGGGGGCGTCACATCCAGCTTCAGCGAATGACGCAGCGCCTGATTGCCATACTTAATGCCCGGCCAGAGCTGACGCGCCAGCTGCATCGTGCAGATCCATTCGCCAAACATCTCCGGCAGCATCCTGCGGTCAAAGCTGGCGTTGTGCGCTACGTAAAAAGCGCTGCCATAATAGCGCGGGATCGCCTCTTCAATGGTCGGTTTACCGGCCACCATCGCTTCGGTGATGCGATGCACCGCCATCGCCTGACGGCTGATCGGGCGATCAGGCAGGATGAGGTCGCTCATGGGATTCACAATCTGCCCATCCACCACATCCACGGAGGCGACTTCGACCACGCCGCCCTGCAGGCCGCAGGTTTCGGTATCGATAACGCGAAACATCATGATTTCATCTTCGGTTCATAAGGCAGACGTGACAGGCTGAGTGAGGCCTGGCGATAGTGCATCAGACGCTGACGGAACCAGTCGCGCAGCGCTTCGGGCTGCTCCTGCACGACCATCTCGGCCACCACCGGCATGTTATAGCGCTCTTTAAACGCCACGCCCGCGGCCGCCAGATCGACATTAATCCTGTCTTTCTCTTCCTGGGTCAGTCGGGCAAGGTTATGACTCATAATATTCTCCTGAGGACAGCGGGCAAAAGTAATGTTTTCGACGGTCTGAATCAAGGATAAAGGATCGCATTGCTGGCCTCGACAGTGCAAATACAGCAGCGTATCCTTTTGCCTCATTTGTCGCCCCGGCGGCGGTTAAAAGGATGATCTTATGCAGAAAAAACGTATTTCTCGTGTGGTTATTGCGCTGATGGCCGCCGGGACGATGGCATTCAGCTCGCTGGCTGCAGCACACGCGCATCTTCGTTCCTCGGCCCCGGCTGACAAGGCGCAGGTGGCCGCTTCCCCCGATACCCTGACGCTGACTTTCAGCGAAGATATCGAAGCGGCCTTCAGCGGCGTGACGCTGGTGGACAGCCATCAGAAGCCCGTTGCCACCGGTAAAGCCCGCGTGGCCGCTGACCAGAAAAAGCAGCTGATTGTGGGCCTGCCGCAGCCGCTGAAGGCGGGAGATTATCAGGTTAACTGGCATGTCCTGTCGGTCGATGGACACAAAACGGCCGGACACTATCGCTTCAGCGTGAAGTAAGGCCGGTGACTACCCTCTGGATAGTATTGCGGGCGTTGCACTTCGCCGCCGTGATGCCGCTGACGGGCAGCGCCTGTTTCAGCGCGCTGCTGGCGCCCCGGCGTTATCGCCCGCAACTGACCCGGCGACTCTTTCCGCTGATAAGAGGGAGTGCCTGGCTGGCGCTGCTCACTGCGCTGGCGATGCTGGCCTGTCAGAATGTGCTGATGAGCGGTGACAGCACGCATCTGGCCGACGCCGCTATCTGGATGGCGGTACTGAGCACGCATTTTGGTACGGTCTGGCAGGGTGAGATCCTGTTCAGCCTGCTGGCCGCTGGCGCGCTGTTCGTGACCGGCAGCGTTCGCTCTCCACTGCTTTTGCTGGCGGGCGTACTGCAACTGGTCGCAATGGCCCTGATTGGGCACGCCGCGATGCGCGATGGCTGGGCCGGCGTGCTGCAGCCGTTCAACCATGCGCTGCATCTGATAGCGTCCGCGTTCTGGGCTGGGGGGTTACTGCCCCTGTTGCTGCTGATGCGCGAGGCGCGTCAGATTGATCGCCGCACCGATGCTATTCGCACCATGATGCGGTTTTCACGCTACGGGCATCTGGCGGTGGCGCTGACGCTGCTGAGCGGGGTCATTAACAGCCTGATGATCGCGGGCTGGCCGCTGGCCTGGCAGGACTCGCGCTATATTGAGTTGCTGCTGTGCAAAGTATTGCTGGTTGCCCTGATGGTCGGCGTGGCGCTGTTTAACCGTTACTGGCTGGTTCCGCGCTTTCGTCTGGCGGGCAGCGGAACGCAGCAGAAATTTATTCGCATGACGCAGCTTGAACTGCTGCTGGCGTGCGGAGTGGTTGGGCTGGTCAGCGTTTTTGCCACGCTGTCGCCAGCCTGAAATCGTTAAGAGAGAAAAGGGTCGTTATGTTGCTGAAGAAAGTGGTCCCCGCAATCCTGTTATTATCCCTCTGCGGCCAGGCGCTGGCGGCACAAATCATTACCGTCAGCCGCTTTGAGATTGGCAAGGAGAAGTGGCCCTTCAATCGTGAAGAGGTGATGCTGACCTGCGAGAAAGATGGGGCGCTGTTTGCCATCAATCCGAGCACCCTGATGCAATATCCGCTGAACGACATCGCAGACCAGCTGTTTAAGAACAAACAGGTGAAAGCGCAGCCAATCAGCGTGATTCAGAGCGAAGATAAAGCGCATCCGGGCCAGATGATGAGTCTGCAGCCGATCATCGAGCGCACTCAGGCACTGTGCGGTAAATAGGCCCATCGGGTGCGGCAGCCAGCTGCGCCTGATCTTTTTTGCCGTTGCGATCACAAACTGGTCCGGTTTATGGCCTCTTGCCCTCCGCTTACTGGCATTTCCCCCGCGCTGATCTAACCTTAAATGGCAAGGCGTCACCGCCTTCATAAATGCCAACTTTTAGCGCACGGCTCCCTGAGAGCCATTTCCCTGGACCGAATATAGGAATCGTATTCGGTCTTTTTTTTGGCGCTAAGATGTACGAAGACTTTGCTATGCTGTGCTTCTCCCCCGGACATAAGATTCAGGGAACAAAGCAATATCAAGCACACTATCCCGGCTATCGGCAAGCAACCTGACTCAGCCTGAATGATCAGCTACTGATTGCTGCGTAGATTCATGGCACCTGGCGTCGCCCTGCGCCGCTCCATGATGACGTGGTGCCATTCAAGCCATTTGCTCAATGTTGAATTATTTCAGGCCCTTTTTTAAAGCCGTTCAAGAAGGGGCGATTGAGAGTGGTTTTCTCATTATAGTTGTTGGCTTCAATAGCCTGGTCTGTCGCGCCCTCGCGGGTTATCTTACCCGGAATAAATCCAAAGAGATTAGCTGTGCCGACAATAGCACACTGATAATGGATAGTTATCCTGATAAATTGAAACTGAATCTGAAGCGCCCGGATGAATATGCCTTTATGGTTGAACATAACAGCAAACATGTGAAAGCGGGTATTGGAAAAATTTTAACTTCAGAAGGTATGATCCGTATTAAAATCCCGCCAGGAGAGGGTCTTATTGAAAGAACCAGGCTAACGCCAGTCATAGAACCGGACATGGATGGCCATATCAGTAGGGTCAAAGCCATAGATTATGGCATATGACCCTATGCAATTAAGGAAAGTAGCTGTGTTTCAACGCAAGTAAGCCGCCTAATGTAGCAATAAGAGCGCAGCATACAAAACTGAATGTAGAAGTATAAAAAAATGCTGGCATCCATTTAATTAAGTCACGGTCGTTTTTTTCAAAAAAACTGTAGGCTTCACTGTTGCTTTCAAGGAAGAAAACCTTCTTTTTTCTGTCTAACCCAATAAAGAAATATGCCAGGGGTGTAGCACCAAAAAATCCCGTGTGACAGTGAAATGAGTAGGGTGCCGGGAACTCGTAACGCCTTAGGAATATTTCCAGGATTTTATAATATTTTTTTCTGTTGGCTGCATAAATTAATATTGACGCAATAAAGCTTAGCAAACAAATACAGATGAGTGATAATCCGATGAATTTTATTGTCATTCAGAAGCCTATGCCTTGATAAAAGGAATCTAAACCCCAGTTCATAAACTCGCCAGCTGCGTAACCAGCTGCGACTGAACCTATTGCAGCACAAGCAACACCTCCGACTCCAGCAGTGGCTATTCCAACTGCGGCGCAAATGCCTAATCCAGCGGCTGAGCCTATTACACCACCACCCACTCCAGCAGCTGTAGAAAGTCCAAATTTAGAATATTCTTTAAAAGCTGTTTTACTACACTTGCCTTCTCGTCCTGTGGTACAGGTATTAACAACATTGTTAGTGGTGCCAAAAAAAGAGAAGCCTATTCCGATGTAGCCACCCCTTTTAAGGAAACGTGCTGCTTTAGCAGCGTTACCGACATAAGTTGAATATCCTGGAATTGCCCCGACGCCTACAGTGGACCATTCATGCACAATCGAGCGGCTAGATAGGTTTAGCGCTCTTTTCATATTTTCATACTGCTGGAAATTAATTGAGTAACGAGCAAGGTCTTTAAGTATGGGCTTATTAACTAAATCCTTTAACTGATTGAGTAAATGATTTCGCTCGACAAAAAACTGCTGTCCAATCAGCGTTCCCTGAGTGCGAAACTGATTCTGATAACTCGCTTCAATTTTCTTAAGGGTTTGTTCTATAGCGTTGAAATATTTTTCACCCGCATCACCTGCGGTTCCAAAAATCTTATCACCAACACTTGTTAGCGCTGCAATTGTCCCGTAGTGCTTTTGCATAAAGCCAGACTCTTCGGCACTAACGCCGATTAATGCCCTATCAGTTTTTGTTTTTGCCTGTCTTAGCGTTTTAAGCGCATGTATGGTCATAGGTGCAGGAGTGTCGGGATCGGCCACGATAAGGATTTGTCCCGGTCTTAACCAGGGAGTATCGGCATTCAGTTGCATGAACATATTAGCGGCAGGGCTGCGAATGTCCGTGAAAAGCTGTCTTGCCTGATGATCCAGCGAGCCGGGGCGCTCAACAATACAATATCCGGGGGCCAGGTTACGAGCCATGAATCCTTTCTCCTTCAATCGATACCGCCGGCTACAGATGGCAAAAAAATTGCATCTAATATAAATAAATCTACTGCATTACGCAAAAAATGTTGTTGTCTGTCATGGTTGGTTACTACGCACTACTACTTACTATTAAGAATTATTTACAAAATGTGTGAGATGCAAGCGCACGAAGTCTCACCACAAGCGTGCGTATTTATTTTGAGAAAAAAGCTATTTTTATAAAAGTGCCCCCCTGATGCGTTTCATTCGCAAGTCCATTCATTCGTTCCACAGATGAGGCCGGAAGACACTTTTTACTTAGGGGCGATAAGGATGGCGTTTACTGCTTTATAAATGACTGGAAAGAACCCAACGAATTATCGGCGGCAGCGTGTTTCACCTGCTGGAGCCGGATATTGATCAGGAGCTTTACGGCCTGCCGGAATACCTCAGCGCCACTGATACGCCTGGCTGAATGAGGCGGCGACGCTGTTACGCCGCAAATGATGGGTATGACTTCGACAACACTGTCAGCTTCGGGGATGCGGCAGAAGCCCGGATCAATCTTCGGTATAAATTCCCCAAAATTGACCCAGATCAACCTACCTAGCGAGATGCTCCGGGCGCGTCGTCGCGTTTACGCGTCGTATAAAAAGGCAGTCGTAACCTGACGGGGTCATATTAAATCAGGATAGGTTATGTTCTTGAAAAAAATTATTCCGTGTCTGATTGTCGCATTGGGCAGTGTCTCAATGTCAGGTTGCGTTATGGCCGAACCGGGTCACTATGGTCCGGCGTCTGGCTGGCATCATCACCATCATTCTGCGCAGAGCTGGAATGAGTATGGCCCGGCGTCCCCTGTCAATGATGCTTCACAGCACATGGGGCCACCGCCTGCACCGGACAGCGCTTCTCAGCATATGGGACCACCGCCGGCACCGGGCAGTGCCGCTCAGCATATGGGACCACCTTCTGATGGTGGCATCCATCGCTGGCAGCCTTAATCTGCCATCCATTCTCATCCGGCGACAGGGGCATTTTATTGCCCCTTTTTTTACTGTTTATATCAAGCCACACGATTTTCACTGTTAACAGTGCCCTTGCCGGGCAGAAAGTTGTTTCCCGCTTTATCCTGTTTCGCCTTCGTAAAGTGTCAGTTTATTAATTCACCCCTGAAAGCCGACCCCGCTCGCAAAAGTAAAAAACAGCGTCGCCAGTCTCGCATCTGAAGCTTATCCCTCATCTTGTCATCATCTCCGTTTGGCTTATTCTGAATGCCCAATCAAATGGAGGAACGTTTATGAAAGCGGCAATTGCTACCAGTGAACATCAGGTTGAAGTGGTTGAGAAGACGCTGCGCCCTCTCAAAACCGGTGAAGCCCGGCTCAGGATGGAATGCTGCGGCGTATGCCACACCGATTTACACGTGAAGAACGGTGATTTCGGTGATAAGACCGGCGTCACTCTGGGTCATGAAGGGATCGGGATCGTGGAAGAGGTTGCACCCGACGTCACCTCGCTGAAGCCGGGCGACCGCGCCAGCGTGGCGTGGTTCTTTAAGGGCTGCGGGCACTGTGAATATTGCAACTCCGGAAATGAAACGCTCTGCCGGGAAGTCGTTAATGCCGGTTACACGGTGGATGGCGGCATGGCGGAAGAGTGCATCGTGGTAGCCGACTACTCGGTCAAAGTGCCAGAAGGTCTTGATCCCTACGCTGCCAGCAGCGTGACCTGTGCCGGGGTCACTACTTATAAAGCGGTGAAGGTCTCGGAGATAAAACCAGGTCAGTGGCTGGCTATCTATGGCCTGGGCGGACTGGGCAATCTCGCACTGCAGTATGCAAAAAACGTCTTTAACGCGAAGGTTATTGCGGTTGATGTCAGTGACGGGCAGCTGGCTCTGGCGAAAGAGATGGGTGCCGATCTGGTGGTTAACTCGGCCAGCGAAGACGCGGCACGCATTATTCAGGAGAAGACGGGTGGAGCGCATGCGGCTGTGGTCACGGCCGTAGCTAAAGCGGCCTTTAACTCGGCGGTGGATGCCGTCAGGGCCGGCGGACGGGTCGTCGCCGTCGGGCTGCCACCGGAAGCGATGAGCCTGAATATCCCGCGTCTGGTCCTCGACGGAATTCAGGTGGTGGGCTCCCTGGTCGGCACGCGTAACGATCTGGCGGAAGCCTTCCAGTTTGCCGCAGAAGGCAAAGTGGTGCCGAAAGTGACAAAAAGGAAAATTGGCGAGGTCAATGCCATCTTCGATGAGATGATTCAGGGAAAAATTCGCGGCAGGATGGTGATCGATTTCAGCGGTCAGACGACGGACTGAATCTCCCGGTTAAAAGCAGATGCCCGCAGATTGCGGGCTTTTTTGTGCCTGATCATTCAGGTGCGCCATCCCTGACGCGCTGAAGATCATTACGCAGAAGCATTAATAAGCCGGCCTTTATGTTTCATGATGTGATTTTCGCTTGCACTTTACCGGTAACATTCTAGTTTAAAGGTGGCAGTCTGATTACACACATCTTAAGGAGGGTTATTTATGGCTAAGCATCACTTCTTCAAATCCCTTGAAATTGCAGCGATTGTATTGTTTGTTCTGATACTGGCGTATCTGGCGGTGACGGGTCTGATGTCATCAACGGGCATGGATCACGCCTGGCCTTATCCCACTAAGTAACTGAGTGCAGCACCAGGGAAATCAACAAAACATAAATATAACAACCCTTTTTGCCCGCTGACGGCGAGGCTTTTGAAGCAAAACAGCACATCAATGAGACGTCCGGACCAGGGTCTGTCTGCCAGATCCGGCGACAGGCGTGATATCGCATACGCGCCCTGTAAGCGTTTATTTCCTGCCGCTGAAAACTAAAAACCCCGCCATCGCGAGGTTCCGGAGCATCTACACCAGACTGACCGAAAGGAGCGTCAGCTCTTCAGTATCCAGAGACAGACTCTTTTTAGTCTCAAACATAAAGGCCTCCAGCGCCTCTTCAACGTTATCGCCTTCGATAAAGGCATGCGTAGTGACATGGTTTTCGCCTTCAGGCTTAATCACGTAGGAGACAAACCATTTTTTCTTTTCCATCATCGTTATCCTCTTCTGAAGCGTGAAGCCGCATTCCGGCATTTTCCGGCTTTCCGCCGGATGGCAGCAGAAACGGCACAATGTCTGTCTGACAAAAGCTAGTCCAGCGGGGCAGGATGCAGCAGATCGATCACATCATCGATTTCATTGCTGGCCGCATGACGATCGAGGGCAACGGCATAGTATCGTCCTTTGCAGTAGTGCTTCGTGACTGCCACGCGATGACCGGTGTGACTGTCGGCCTCTCCGCCACCCAGGGTCTGCAGGTGGGGCGGGATCACCAGTTCACTTTCAAGTTGTTCTGCGTCAACGATCACCGCGCCACCGTCACTCGACAACAGCAGATGCTGAATGCTCATGTTCTCTCCTCTGGGTCAGATTGCTAACCGGGAAAGTGTAGTTCACCCCAGCGGGCATGCGGGCGGCACCACTTGATTATTCAGGGCAGACGGCTGATTAACGGGGTAACAAACGTATCGGCATCGCATGTAAACAGCCAAAGCGCCGGCGGAGAGGGTGCAGCTTAGTGAACCGTTGAGACTTTCTGGCCGTAAAAAATGGCAGACTTTTCCGGAACAGTTAATTTCAGGAAAAACGTCTGTGAAAGAGGCCGCCGCCTGGCTCTGGATAAAGACCGGATCAGGTGAGGTATCACTTTCAGTATTCATACTGGCGCGCTCAGTTGACGTTTTATCGGTGATAATGCGTGAGTCATGGTGCTACTCAGAGCGAGCTGAATAACAAATTATTTAGATGAAGCATCATATAAAAAAGGGCATTTTTTTAACGGTTCGGTCGTATGTTCATCGGAGAGGCCATCATAATCAATGTCTCTGATTCTCTCTGTCACCTTTTTCTCATGTCTTAATCAATACATCCGAAAAATTCAGATTACTTCAGCAGTACGTCGCCTTAAATCAGAGTAAAAGGAAAATATTTAAATAATGGTTGTAAGTTTTATTTTTATTTACATCAATAAAATTTCTCTGAAAGCCTGAATATCTTTTTACATTTCAGATGGGGGTTGCATATGGCTATACCTGTATACCTGTGGCTTTACGAAGAAGAGGATAAGTTGATAAAAGGTTCCGTTGATGTCATCGGAAGGGAAGGCAGTATCGTACTCAGTGGAATGCAGCACGATTTATTTATCCCCACGGATGATACAACAGGCTCACTGAAAGGCACGCGGCAGCATGAGGCCTATACCTTTGAAAAGCTGATTGATAGGGCGTCACCACGCCTGTATCAGGCGCTCACTTCAGGGAAAACCCTGGCGAGAGCCGTATTCAGATTTTATCGTATTAATACCAATGGTTATGAAGAGGCGTACTTTTCCACCATTCTGGAAAAGGTGAAGGTCTGTCATGTTGTGCCTGTTATGTTTGATACCAAAGATCCGGACTTTGAAATGTATGGTCATCTGGAGCATGTCGGACTGCGTTATGAAAAAATCAGCTGGCATTATACAGATGGCAATATTCAACATTCCGATAGCTGGAAAGATCGGAAGGGCGCATAAGGAAATCACAATGGCTAAATGGCTGTATAAACAAAGCACGGGTGGTCTGTTCCGTGAGGGTAAGTTAATTGAGACAGGTTATTCCGGTGTGCTGACGAATAAAAATAACCCCGTTCGTGAACAGGTTCGCGGTATGGGGCCAATCCCCCGAGGGACCTGGCGAATTGGCAGTACCGGAACAAGCAAAGGCCCGTTGACCATTACACTCAATCCCGTCTCTGCCAGTGCCTATGCGCGCGATATGCAATCCTTCAGGATGCACGGGGACAAGCGCTACGGCGTTAAGGGATTCGCATCGGTCGGATGCATAATCATGGGGCCGTCAACGCGGCTGCTGGTCAGTAAAGATCGCGGGGCAATACTGGAGGTCGTAAGGTGATTCGCTGTTATATGCTGGCTCTGACTACGTTGCCCTTTATCAGTCACGCCTCTGAGATGCCGGGTAGCGAATGCGCTGCGCCAGGCCACTACAGTGAAGAGATGCTGTTATCGGCCGTTACAAAAGATGGCGTGAAGGGGATTCAGCGGAATAAAACAGAGGCGGAAGTGCTGAGTCTTTCTCCCGTTTCCGCAATGCTGGCAAATCAGTTTGCCCGGACAGAGGCGAAAAGCGGTAACGGTCTCTCTTTCAAAACGTATTACGGGATTTACCACGATAACGGTGCAATGAACCTGACGGTGAAATATACCTACTTCAATGCGCAAGGTGCAGCCAATGTCTATGTCGTCTCCAGCCTGTTAAATGATGATGAGTGCTCCGTCAGATTTAATGGCTATCTGACGCTATCTCGCCAGTTCTGAAGAAGGGCAGGTATTAAACATTGTTACATCAGCATTGACCAGGGGCAGCTGAACGCTCTGGCCAACCCGAAGCTGGCTGGCCGGAGAACGGCTTAACGTTCCCGCTTGCACGCTGAGAGCCGTGCAGGGCGGGAACCTTTACCGGATCGATGCCAGCTTACTCACTGCGCCTGCTCAGCCAGTTTCGGCTTCAGCAGGCGCTTGCCCATCCGAATACCCGGCTTCTCGACATACTTATAGAGCAGTGAGGCCAGCGCATAGGTCAGCGGAATCGCGCAAACGCAGACGATCAGGAAGCGCGCCATGTCGCTCCGGAATTCAATGTCCGTATGGTTGAGCAGCTGCGCAATCAGCGGGATCACAATCAGCAGGTGCAGCAGATAGACCGAGAACGACACGTCGCCCAGCCAGGTGCTGAGACGGTTGTTCAGCAGCTTACGCGGCAGGGCGATCAGCGTTGCCATCAGGCTCCCCTGCGGGTATTGCCACAGGATCGCTGCCATCCCCACAATCATCAGCGCTTCCATAATCACCTGCAGTTTGATTACACCCATCCCCATTGCCACGCTGGCGACCGGACCGAGCAGCGCAAAGGCGACGTAGAGCAGTGATTTACGGCGCACGGCTTCCGCCAGCAGCATCCCGGCCAGGAACATGTGGAGTTTTATCAGGATCATGGAGGGCATCTCGGACGCCTCATAGTAATCCGCGAGCAGATAGCGTCCGGCGCAGCAGAGCGCCATGATGCCAATCAGCGAGGCGGCATAACCCAGGCGCAGCGTGACCAGCATAATAAACGGGAAGAGCAGATAGAACTGCATCTCCAGCCCGATGCTCCAGTCTGGCAGCACGGTGTTGAAGCCATATTCCGGCAGCAGGCCAAACAGGAAACTGAAGTGGGTCAGGATGTTCGCCAGCGACTGGTCACTGTAACGTGAGGACGCAGTTGCGGTGCCGGAATAAAAATGGGCGATGGTGTCGCGCATCTCACCAAACCATGGGCCGTAGATCAGGGCGATGATTAACAGCAGATAGTAAAGCGGGGCGATACGGAAGAAGCGGCGGATCCAGAACGTTTTAATGGTCTCTGCTCGCTGCCACGGCTCTTTATGCTGGCGCTCCACGTAGTTTTTCGCCATCAGATACCCGGACAGCAGAATAAACAGATCCACCCCGATGCCAGGCGATGAAATAAGCGTGATGTGGCAATGGATCAGTAAGCTGATGTGGCCAACCAGCACCCAGAGAGAGGCAAGGCCGCGTAATCCCTCCAGCTCGGTAGACCAGCCGCGTGTGGCAGACATAATTCTTCCTCGTGTCATTCCGTTTCTGGCGCTCACTAAGCCTCAAGGCGGGAGTTATGTAAACGGCCCTTTACAAAAGTGAGAAAATTCCGACCATGCTCTGGCAGCGAAATCAACCGAAACGGGACAAAAAAAGCACAGAAAGATAAGGATGTGCAGAGGCACATCCTTAAGCAGAATAAATGTCTGTAAGCGCGGTCAGGCCAGCTTCAGCAGGACCATTCCGGCCAGTAGCAGGCTCAGACCCGCCCAGCCTTTTGGGCTCAGCCGCTGATTAAACAGTATCCAGCCCGCCCCAACCGTAGCGATAATTCCGAAAGCGCCCCAGACAGCGTAGGCGATCGAGAGATCGATGCCTTTTACCGCCTGAGCGAGCGCACTGAAGGCCAGCAGGACACAGCTGAGCGACAGCAGGCCATACAGCGGTTTCTTAAAACCATCAGAATATTTAAGGAATATGTTTGCGGCGATCTCCAGCACAATCGCCAGCGCCAGCCACGCCACATGGATAAAATCAGCGAGGTTCATGCTTCACCTCCGCTAATGAACAGGTGCCGGTTTTGATCAGGATGATGCCGCCAATCAGGGTCATCAGTCCGCAGACTTTCAGCAGAGACAGCGACTCATCAAACAGCAGCACACTGAAGAGGGTAATCAGCAGGATGCCAGCCCCTTCCCACAGGGCATAGGCGACCCCCAGGGCGATACGTTTAATAGCAAAACTCAGCAGAATATAGGAACAGGCGATCAGGCCCAGCATCATCAGGTACCCCATATGGCTGCCGCTAAGGCTGGACCATTTCATCAACAGGGTGCCCATTATTTCGGTGACAATAGCGAGTGACAGTAAAATCCAGGCGCGCATATAAGCTCTCCGGCAACGATAAACACAACCCGCAACACCACGCAGGGTGCAGACAGGCGCAGAAATTTGTCGTAGCAGAGAGAAACTAAAGGGCGTTACACCAGTGCTGTTCGGCAGTGTTCCAGCCAGAAAGGCGGGCAGGGGAGATCAGGATCGGTGAGTTGACGATTTCGCGCATAACATTCACGACGCATCCACGTTGTTGCTTCTCATCAGTGGACGAAGAGGGCCTCCGGTTAAACAGGTGGCAGATTTATAGCATCCTGTGGATAGTAAAATCAACGTTATAAAAAGCTTTATTTGACGTCGATCAGGGTCTGATGCGCTATGAACGAGGGAGATGATGAAAGATCTGCTTAAGGTGAAAAAATGCCGGGCAGAGGGTGCCCGGCAGTGATTAAGTGACGCTGTCACGCTTTATTCGGCGCGCTGGGGGGCGGTGCGGACCGGCGTATCCCCTGCGACATGGTAGGACGCCGTGCTGCGCGGCAGCGGCTCACGTCCGCGGATCATATCGGCAATCTTTTCACCAATCATGATGGTTGTGGCGTTGAGGTTACCGGTGATGATCAGCGGCATGATCGAGGCATCCACCACGCGCAAGCCCTGCAGGCCATGCACCCGGCCTTCGCCATCGACCACGGCCATCGGGTCGTTACCCATCTTACAGGTACCGCACGGGTGATAGGCGGTTTCGCCGTGATTACGCACGAACTCGTCCAGCTGCTCATCGGTCTGGCAATCCAGTCCCGGACTGATTTCACGGCCACGATACTTATCCAGCGCGGGCTGGTTAATGATCTGGCGGGTAATGCGGATCGCATCACGGAACTCATGCCAGTCCTGCTCATGCGACATGTAGTTGAACAGAATCGCCGGATGACGACGCGGATCGCGTGACTTCAGGCGGACATGGCCGCGGCTTGGCGAGCGCATTGAACCGACGTGACACTGGAAACCGTGCGCATCAACGGCGTTCGAGCCGTTGTAGTTAATCGCCACCGGCAGGAAGTGATACTGAATGTTCGGCCAGCTGAACTCTTCGCGGCTGCGGATAAATCCACCCGCCTCGAACTGGTTGCTGGCACCGATGCCGGTGCCGTTGAACATCCACTCCGCGCCGATTTTCGGCTGATTCCACCACTTCAGTGCAGGGTAGAGGGAAACCGGCTCTTTACACTCATACTGCAGATACATCTCCAGATGGTCCTGCAGGTTCTCACCCACGCCCGGCAGATCATGGACCAGCGGGATATCAAACTGCTTCAGCAGTTCCGGTGACCCTACGCCAGAGCGCTGCAGGATCTGCGGGGAGGCGATCGCCCCGGCGCAGAGCAGGACTTCGCGGCGCGCGGTCACTTTGTTGATGGTGTTGCTGTCACCCTGCAGATACTCGACGCCTACCGCGCGCTTGCCGTCAAAGACAATACGGTCGGTGGTGGCGTGCGTCACGATCTTCAGGTTCGCACGGCCTTTCGCCATATCGAGATAGCCACGCGCAGTACTGGAGCGGCGACCGTTCGGGGTGACGGTGCGGTCCATCGGACCGAAACCTTCCTGCTGATAGCCGTTCAGGTCGTCCGTGCGCGGATAACCCGCCTGCACGCCCGCCTCAATCATCGCTTCAAACAGGACGTTATTACCCGCTTTCGGGGTTGCGACGCACACCGGGCCATCGCCACCGTGGAAGTCGTTCGGACCGATATCACGGGTTTCCGCTTTACGGTAGTAGGGCAGGCAGTCCAGATAGCTCCAGTTCTCCAGACCGGGCGCCTCGGCCCAGCCATCGAGATCCATTGCGTTACCACGGATGTAACACATGCCGTTAATCAGCGATGAACCGCCCAGGCCTTTACCGCGGCCACACTCCATGCGGCGGTTATTCATGTAGGGCTCTGGCTCGGTTTCATAGGCCCAGTTATAGCGTTTTCCCTGAAGCGGGAAGGCCAGGGCCGCAGGCATCTGGGTGCGAAAATCAAAACGGTAGTCCGGGCCGCCCGCTTCCAGCAACAGGACACTCACGTTGCTCTCTTCGGTCAGGCGGGTTGCCAGCACATTTCCTGCGGATCCGGCTCCAATAATGATGTAATCATATTCCATTCGTCGTTCCTCAGGTTAAGGGATTAAAAGACTGACTGAAAACGGGTCAGCTCAACCTGAACTGACTTGACCTGGGTGTAGCTCTGCAGCGTCATCAGGCCATTCTCGCGGCCGATACCGGAGTGCTTGTAGCCGCCCACCGGCATCTCTGCCGCGGATTCGCCCCAGGTATTGATCCAGCAGATACCCGCTTCAATCTGATGAATGACGCGGTGCGCCCGGTTGAGATCCTGAGTCACCAGCCCCGCGGCCAGACCGAATTCGGTATCGTTGGCGCGGCGGATCACTTCCTCTTCGCTTTCGTAGCTCAGGATCGACATCACCGGTCCGAAGATCTCTTCACGCACAATCTTCATCTCATCGCGGCAGTCGGTGAAGACGGTCGGCGCAACCCACGCACCCTGGTCGAACTCACCACCGGTCAGACGTTTGCCGCCGCACAGGACGCGCGCGCCTTCGGCGATGCCGGATTCGATGTAACGCATCACGTTGTCACGATGGCTGAAGCTGACCAGCGGGCCGAAGTTGGTCGCCGGATCGCGCAGATCGCCAGCCTGAATGCGGGCCACGCGTTCGCTGATCTTCGCCTCAAATGCGGCCTGCAGTCTGGCCGGAATAAAGACACGGGTGCCGTTGGTGCAGACCTGGCCGGAGCTGTAGAAATTCGCCATCATCGCGATGTCGGCAGCCAGATCGAGGTCGGCATCATCAAAAATGATCAGCGGTGATTTGCCGCCCAGCTCCATCGTGACCTCTTTCAGCGTTGAGCCGGCCGCATTGGCCATGACTTTTTTACCGCTGACGACGCCGCCGGTGAATGACACTTTGTCGATGCCAGGATGCTCTGTCAGTAACTGGCCCGTGACCGAACCGATGCCCGGCAGGACGTTAAAGACGCCAGCCGGCAGGCCCGCCTCGGTGTAGATTTCCGCCAGTTTCAGGGCAGTGAGCGGCGTGACTTCGCTGGGTTTGAAGATCATTGCGTTACCGGCGGCCAGCGCTGGCGCAGATTTCCACAGAGCGATCTGAATCGGGTAGTTCCAGGCACCAATCCCGGCGACCACGCCCAGCGGCTCGCGACGGGTATACACAAAGGCGGTATCACGCAGGGGGATCTGCTGACCTTCCAGCGCCGGAACCAGCCCCGCGTAATACTCCAGCACGTCTGCGCCGGTCACGATATCCACGCTGGCGGTTTCGCTGAAGGGCTTACCGGTGTCGAGCATCTCCAGCTCGGCCAGCTCATCGTTACGCGCACGCAGAATATCCACGGCGCGACGCAGAATGCGCGAACGCTCCATGGCGGTCATCGCGGCCCAGACTTTCTGGCCTTTTCTGGCGGCAGCAACGGCGCGATCGACATCTTCCTGGCCGGCGGCATGAACCTCTGCCAGTACGTCGCCGTTGACCGGATTGATCGTCTGGAACGTTTCGCCAGACGCTGCGGCAACATAAGCGCCATCGATGTAGAGTTTCTGCTCGGTAAATCGGGACATGTTTTCTCCTTCCGTTATTCGTGCTCGCCAGCCAGTTGCTGACGGATGAATTGCGTGGTCAGTGTGCGGGCGATAACCGGGCTGAAGGGCTTACCACTCAGCGCGGCGCGCAGCCACAGACCGTCGATCAGGGCGGCCAGACCATGTGCGGCCAGGCGTGCCGTTTCCAGCGGCAGTTCACGTCGGAACTCGACCACCAGCGTGGAGTAGAGCCGCCGGCTGCTGACCCGCTCAAGGCGGTTAAGCTGGGGCTGATGCATGCTGCTCGACCAGAAGTCGAGCCAGGCTTTCATCACGGCGGTGTGCACCTGCGTTTCGTCAAAGTTACCGTCGACGATGGCACACAGCCGCTGTTCTGCAGAGGCGTTGGCCAGCGGCTGCAGCCGCGCCAGTACCGCTAACCGCAGCTGACGCGTGACATCACGCATCGTGGCTTCCAGCAATCCGTTCTTGTCTTTGAAATAGTGACTGATGATGCCGGTTGAGACGCCCGCCCGACGGGCGATCTGGGCAATCGTGGCATCATTAATCCCGACTTCATTAATCGTGCTCAGGGTCGCATCAATCAGTTGCCGACGCCGTATCGGCTGCATCCCTACCTTTGGCATAGCTCCCGCTCCACCCTCAAACCGAGCCCCTATTAAAACTTTTTTTGATTGCACGTTCAATATAAAAAGAAAACTTGTTAGGATGCTGTTCTTTAAATGTAGCGTAAGCGAAACGGCATTGAGTGCTAAAATAGACTTGTTTGCTGCAAGCTTTAACAGGAAGTCACAGATAGAAACATAGCCGCACGGCCCGTAAACCGGGGGCGGCACAACGTATCCATTGCGTATTTTCAGGACATTAACCAGAGGTAATCGATGAATAATCCACCTGCCGGTGAAAAAGACAGACTCAATCCCGTTGTATTTTATACCTCTGCCGGATTGATTCTGACGTTTTCACTCGTGACGATTCTCTACAGTGAAGTGGCCGCGAGCTGGATCCTTAAGGCGGTCAACTGGGTTTCCGCCACCTTCGGCTGGTATTACATGCTGGCTGCCACCCTCTACATCGTCTTCGTGCTCTACATGGCCTGCTCACGCTTTGGCTCCATCAAGCTCGGACCAGAGCACTCCAAACCCGAATTCAGCGTGCTCAGCTGGTCGGCGATGCTGTTCGCCGCCGGGATCGGCATCGACCTGATGTTCTTCTCGGTCGCCGAACCGGTGACGCAGTACATGCAGCCGCCGGAGGGCGCAGGGCAGACCCTGGAGGCCGCCCGCCAGTCGATGGTCTGGACGCTGTTCCACTACGGGCTGACCGGCTGGTCGATGTATGCCCTGATGGGCATCGCGCTGGGCTATTTCAGCTACCGCTATAATCTGCCGCTGACCATTCGTTCGGCGCTCTATCCCATCTTCGGTAAACGCATCTATGGACCGATCGGCCACACGGTGGATATCGCGGCGGTCATCGGCACCATCTTTGGTATCGCCACCACCCTGGGAATCGGGGTCGTGCAGCTTAACTACGGCCTGAAAGTGCTGTTCGATGTGCCGGAAGGCCTGACGGCGCAGACGGCGCTGATCGTGCTTTCCGTGGTGATCGCCACCATCTCGGTAACGTCGGGCGTGGATAAGGGGATCCGCTTCCTCTCCGAGCTGAACGTCATCATGGCGCTGGGCCTGATCCTGTTTGTACTCTTCTTCGGCAACACCGAGTTCCTGCTGAATGCGCTGGTGCTGAACGTGGGCGATTACATCAACCGCTTCATGGGCATGACGCTGAACACCTTTGCCTTCGACCGGCCAACGCAGTGGATGAACAGCTGGACGCTCTTTTTCTGGGCCTGGTGGGTTGCCTGGTCGCCGTTCGTCGGCCTGTTCCTGGCGCGTATCTCCCGTGGCCGTACCATCCGTGAGTTTGTGCTGGGCACGCTGATCATTCCGTTCACCTTTACGCTGCTGTGGCTGTCGGTGTTTGGTAACGCGGCGCTCTATCAGATCATCCACGGTAACGCGGGCTTTGCGCAGGAAGTGATGGCGCATGCGGAACGCGGCTTCTACAGTCTGCTGGCGCAGTACCCGGCATTTAAACTCAGCGCCTCAATTGCCACCATTACCGGGATGCTTTTCTACGTTACCTCGGCCGACTCCGGCTCGCTGGTGCTGGGTAACTTCACCTCGCGGCTTAAAGACATCAACAGCGATGCGCCTAACTGGCTGCGTATCTTCTGGTCGGTGGCGATCGGCGTACTGACGCTGAGCATGCTGATGACCAACGGGATTACGGCCCTGCAGAACACCACGGTTATCATGGGGCTGCCGTTCAGCTTTGTGATCTTCTTCGTGATGGCGGGTCTGTTTAAATCGCTGAAGATTGAAGACCACCGCCGGGCCAGCGCCACGCGTGACACCGCGCCTTATCTGGCCCATGCCACCGACCGTCTGACCTGGAAGAAACGTCTGTCGCGCCTGATGAACTACCCTGGCTCGCGCTACACCCAGCAGATGATGGAGAAGACCATCTTCCCGGCGATGCAGGAGGTGGCGAAAGAGCTGGAACTGCGTGATGGCCGGGTGTCGCTGGAGAGTGTTGCGCCGGATGAAGCTAACCCGATCGGCTATCTGGATCTGCGTGTCCATCTGGGCGAGGAGCAGGACTTTATCTATCAGGTCTGGCCGCAGCAGTACTCCATTCCGGGCTTTACCTATCGCGCCCGCAGCGGTAAGTCGACCTACTACCGGCTGGAAACCTTCCTGCTGGAGGGCAGTCAGGGCAACGACCTGATGGACTACAGCAAAGAGCAGGTGATCATCGATATTCTCGATCAGTACGAACGACACCTGAACTTCATCCATCTCAACCGTGAAGCGCCGGGCAGCAACATCAGTTTCCCGAGCGCCTGACCCCAGGCCCGTCAGCTTAGCGCTGGCGGGCTTTTTTTTTGGCCGCAACGCCGCGGCTGACTCCGGCGGCTGCCGGAATCGGCTATAGTCAGGCGTGACTGATTCGATGCCAGACGTTGCAGACAGGGAGTCCCATGGGAAAAATTTTCAGTACGTTTCTGCCGCTGTACACCACCACGCTGCTGATGCTGCTCGGTTCCGGTCTGCTGACCACCTATGTGTCGCTTCGGCTGGCCAGCGAGCAGGTTAACGGCGCGATGATTGGTGCCATCATTGCGGCGAACTATATCGGGCTGGTGATCGGCGGCAAGGTCGGCCATAACCTGATCGCCCGCGTGGGCCATATCCGCGCCTATGTTGCCTGCGCCGGGATCATCACGGCCTCAGTGATCGGTCACGGGCTGACGGACGTGGTGCTGCTGTGGGTCTTTCTGCGCCTGATTATCGGCCTCTGTATGATGTGTCAGTACATGGTGCTGGAGAGCTGGCTCAACGACCAGGCGGAATCCTCCCAGCGCGGCATGATTTTTGGCTTATACATGGTCGCCACCTATCTCGGCCTGAGTGGCGGCCAGGTGGTGCTGAGTCTGCAGACCGGTTTCGGGGTCAGTACGCTGCTGATTGTCGCGCTCTGTTTCGCTCTCTGTCTGGTGCCCATCGCACTCACAACCCGCACCCACGTCAGACCGATGACGCCAGCGCCGATGGAGCTGGGCTATTTTCTGCGCACCATTCCCCGGCTGCTGAGCACCACGCTGGTCACCGGCATGGCGATCGGCGCCTTCTACGGCCTGGCGCCGGTCTATGCCAGCAGCAAAGGTTTTACCACCAGCCAGACCGGTTATTTCATGAGCCTGACGATTTTTGCCGGGCTGGTGTCGCAGTTTCCGCTGAGCTGGCTCTCTGATCGCTTCGACCGTCAGCGGCTGCTCTTCCTGATCGCGGTGCTGTTTGCGGTGGCCTGCGTGCCGCTGGTGGTGCTGCCGCATCTGACCTTCCACTGGATGATCGGCATTGCCTTTGCCGCTAGCATGATGCAGTTTGCGCTCTATCCGTTACAGGTGGCGCTGGCCAACGACCAGGTGGCCGCCGAACGGCGCGTGTCGTTAACCGCCTGCCTGCTGATGGCGTTTGGCATCGGGGCCAGTATCGGGCCGCTGCTGGTCGGCGCGCTGATGCAGCCGCTGGGCAGCAATATGCTCTATCTCTTCTTTGCCCTCTGCGCGCTGGTGATTGGCGGGCTGAGCTACACCCGAGCGCCACGTCCGCTGCCCACAACCGAAGTGCCGTTGCCTCACGTGGTGATGCCGGACAGTCTGGCGACCTCGCCGCTGGGCGCCGCCCTGATCCCGACGCTGGAAGAGGAGGTGATCCAGGCGTCGATGGGCGGCCAGGATCCGGAAGCCGAAAGCGGAGACGCTGCTGCGGATGAGGCGTTCGCGGACGATGACTCAGCCAGAACGGGTTTTATCGATGATGACCTGGCTGACAATGACCTGATGGCTGACCGGGTGGACGATGGAACGGCTCGCTCTGCGGAGGCGCATGAGGAGAAGCGGCCCCATTAGCCGCGGCCGGATCGCACTCTGAACGGCAGCAGGATTGCCACAGGTTATCGGTTGCGATGCCGGAGGGCTGACCTTCCGCATCGCTCACCGCAAAGCGGGTAATACATTTACAGGAGAGAGTATGCTGGAACTTCGTCCCAACTGTGAACGCTGCGACGGCGATCTGCCGCCATCCTCGCTGGCGGCCCATATCTGCTCGTTTGAATGCACCTTCTGCGAGACCTGTGCTGAACAGCTGGCGCACCGTTGCCCCAACTGTGGCGGCGAACTGGTGCGTCGCCCGGTGCGTCCGGCGGAGAAGCTGGCCTCATTCCCGGCGAAAGCGCGGAGCTGAGGAAGGCGAGACAGTCTGCTGCGTCGGGCGCACTCACCCGTCAGCAGGGTGCCAGAGGCGCAACGATACACTATTGCGTGACACCGTCACGTTTTACGGGCCGGTGTGGCGGGCAGGGAACGACCGCCCGGCCCGCCGCGCCTGCCCGTCACCGGAAATCTGCGCCTGCCTTGTCCACGTCCGGCAGGCCAGCCGGTTCTGTTGTGCGACTAGCGGAACAGGCGTCCGTCGCGCACCAGCTCCCGTGGATAGCTGTTCTTGATCCGGTTGCCCACTTTCTTCGCCAGCCCCAGCGGCTGCTGCTGATAGGTCACAATCATCTCATTGCAGTCGGGGGACCGCTCCGGATAGATATCCCGGCCGCGATACCACTCTTCCGCCTCTGCCGCCGTAAGTTCAAAGCGCCGGGCGGGGTCAGGCTGCGCCAGTGCCACCACCGCCTCATGCTGCCAGCGATAGCCTTTGGCAAAGGTCTCTGCCAGCTTCAGGCCGATGCGTGAGAAGCGGACCTTACCCAGCATCGGCGTGACGGCGTGCGGGAACAGCCAGATCTCCTTATCACGCTGCCACAGCGTCAGCGACGCATCCCATTTCAGGGAGACCGCGGCGGCGGCGGCGATAATCTCACTTTCCTGTTTGCGGCTGATATGGGAAAAGGGCAGTTTGCCGACCTTGTAGCCCGGCGCGGGCAGCGGCGCGACCGACGCCGTTTTACGCAGGCGGGCGACGAAGAAGCCTTCGCTGTCGAAAATCTGCGGAAAGACATGCAGATAGCCTTCCGGCGTCGCGGCCTGCTCCGCGCCCGCAAACAGGCCATCAAGAGGCAGAACTTCAGCCGCGCCCGGATAGCGCTGCAGCAGCCAGGCGATCACTTGCTGATTTTCTATCTGATTCAGGGTGCAGGTGGAGTAGACCAGTGTGCCACCCGGTTTAAGGGCATGGAACGCGCTGTCGAGCAGGTCGCGCTGCGTCGCGGCGATCGCTTCCGTGCTGGCCAGCGTCCAGTTTTTCAGCGCATCGGCATCTTTGCGGATCACCCCTTCGCCGGAACAGGGCGCATCCAGCAGGATGGCGTCAAACTGTTCCGGCAGCGCCGGGCCAAACACCCGCGCGTCAAAGTGGGTCAGCGCACTGTTGCTGACGCCGCAGCGGCTGATGTTGGCGTGCAGGACTTTCACCCGGCTGGAGGAGAACTCATTCGCCAGGATCACCCCCTGATTATTCATCCGCGCAGCAATCTGGGTGGTTTTCGAACCCGGTGCGGCGGCCATATCCATTACGGCGCTGACCTCGGGCTGCGCATCGAACAGCGCGGTTACCGGCAGCATGGAGCTGGCTTCCTGAATGTAGAACAGGCCGCTGAGATGCTCAGCCACGCTGCCCAGCGGCAGGCTCTCATCGTCCCGGCTGATCCAGAATCCCTCTTCACACCACGGCACCGGCGTCAGCTGCCAGCCGTAGTCAGCCGTCAGCGCCAGGAAATCAGGCACGCTGATCTTCAGGGTGTTGACGCGCAGGCTGCGGCGCAGCGGTTGCTGGCTGATGGCAATAAACTGCCCGAAGCTCGCCTCATCGGGCAGGCTCTGACGCATTAATGAGAGAAAATCGGCGGGGAAACGCGAAGAAGCATCTGACACGGGCACATTCCAGTTAAGGCAAAGGCGGCAGTGTATCACGCGAAAAGCAAACGGGCAGCCTGGCTGCCCGTCTGAGAGTGAATGATGTGAAGGCTCAGGGAGCCTGCGCCTTACGCAAAGACGCCCTTCCTGGCAGGCTCAGCGCGGGCCGTCCATGGCCCGCGATCCCGCGTCAGTTAACGCGGAGACGGAATCGCCGTTCCCCAGTTACGCCACTCTTTCGGCGCTTCATCCTGCAGCAGGAAGTGCTTATCCGGGGTCGCCTGCGGCGCCAGCGGCACCGTCGGCGGCGTCGCAAACTGGATGCCGCCACGGATAAACTGCTGGAAGGTGCCGGTTTTCACCACGCCGCCCACCAGGCCGAAGTCGAGGTTATAGCCGGACGCCAGCCAGAACACCGAGTTATTACGCACCAGATGCTGATACTTCTTGCTGATGCGCAGGGCGATCTGTACGCGGTCCGCCATATTTCCCAGCGAGGTGCCGGTCACGGTGCCCACTTCCACCCCGCGGAACAGCACCGGCGTACCCAGCGACAGGGAGCCTGCCTCGGTGGCATCCACATAGATATTCAGGCCGTTCAGGTAACGCGAATCGGTAATCGTGCTCTCCTGCAGCTCGAACGTGCGCGCGGCGCTGCCTTTACCCGGATCAACGTTGACGTAAGGCTGCAGCAGCGTCTCCAGATGGTTGACGCCAGTCGCAGAGATCTCCGGCGACACCACCGAGAAGCGGCTGCCCAGACGGGCAAAGTCGTTGACGTACTCAGGGTAGAGCACCGCTTTCGCCACCACCTGATTGTTATCTTTGCTCAATGACAGCGACTCGACCTGGCCGACGTTAATCCCCAGATAGCGAATCGGCATCCCCGCAGAGAGCTTGCTGGCGTCATACGTGTGCAGCGTAATCTGACTGCCGACCGCGCGGGCCGCCGTTTCAGAGGAGTAGAGCACCCGTTTGGCCCCTTTAACTGACTGCGCACCACTCATGTTGTCGAAGCTGATCGCGCCTTTCAACGCCCGGTTCAGCGGAGACGCCTGCACGGTCAGGCCGCTGCCGTTCAGGCTGACGCGCGCGCCGCCCTCAGCCCAGAAGACGCTTTCGCTGGTGAGCAGCTTGCGATACTCCGGCTTGATGTGTACGGCGATATCGAAGGCGTCGGCGCGCGGCGTCACTTTCACGATCTCGCCGACCTGATATTTGCGGTAGAGCACCACCGAACCGGCCTGTACATCCGGCAGGCTGTTCGCCGTCAGCATCAGCGTGGTAGACGGGCCGTCGCCGGTAATACCTTCATCCGCTTTTTCCGCGTCGGCATACAGCGGATAGGCACTTTTCGGTTCGCCTTTTTTGCCCGGCTCCAGCCGGATGCCACCATCGACCCACTCACGGGCGCTGGCGCCTAACACCTGCATCCCATCCAGACCAAACTTCACATCGAGGCGGCTGTTAACGATGAATTTACTGTCGCCGTGCACCAGGTTGCGATTCTCCGGGTTAACCGCCACCACAAAATTGACGCCATTTTCATCCAGCGAACGCGACATCACCTGGCCGATCTGCATGCCGTGCAGCATCAGCGGCTGGCCCTGGTCGATGCCATAGCTCTCCGGTGCGCTGAGCCTGACCGTCAGCACATTCGGCTGCTGCAGCAGGGTTTCATTCGACGCCAGCACGGTGAAGTGCTGCTGCGGTTCGCCTTCGCCCGGCACCAGTTCCAGCGTATTGCCGGTCAGCAGCGCGCTGAGGCTGGTGTCGGTCAGGCTGATTTTCGGGCTGTGCATCTCAATCCGGGTGCCACTGCGCATCAGGCCAACGACCGAAGGATCGATGGTCAGTTCGCCGGTGACCTTACCGCCATCCTGCAGGTTGAGTCGGGTCAGCGTACCGACCTCCAGCCCCTGATAGATCAGCGGCGTGCTGCCCGCTTTCAGGTTCTTGCCGTCCGGCAGGTCCAGGGTGATCAGTACACCGCGCTGGCTGTGTGCGAGGTCGGGGTAGAGCCGGTAGTGCTGCTCCGCCTTCGCCGCCTGCGCACCCTCTGGCGAGTCAAAGGCGATAGCGCCATTGACCAGCGCCGCCAGGCTCTCCAGCTGAACCTTCGCGCCGCTCAGGCTGACGTCGGCGTTGACGCCCGACACGTTCCAGAAGCGGCTGCTGGTTTTCACCAGATTGACAAAACGACGGTCGATCAGCACATCGATCGCCACCCCGTCACTCTTGCTGTTGATGTTGTAGTCATAGACCCGGCCCACCGGAATTTTACGGTAGTAGACCAGCGACCCGGTGTTGAGCGAGCCCAGATCGGGCGCATGCAGATGGATCAGCAGTTCGCCGGTATTGACCCGGTATTTAGGCTGCGTATCCAGCGCGGTAAAGGCTTCGCTGGGTTTGCCTTTGCCCGGCATCATCCCGATGTAGTTACCGCCCACCAGCGCATCCAGCCCCGACACCCCCGCCAGGGAGGCTTTCGGCGTCACCAGCCAGAACTGCGTATCTTCACGCAGCGCATCGCGCATGTCGCTTTTGATGCTCGCTTTGATCTGGATGCTGCGATAGTCGTCGCTGAGATTAATGCCCTGCACGGTGCCCACTTCCACGCCCTGATAACGAATCGGGGTGCGGCCCGGCACGATCCCATCCGCCGTCTGGAAATTAATGGTGATGGTGGTGCCGCGCTCCTGGTAATTGGTCCAGAGCAGCCAGCCGGCGATCAGCATCGCAATAATCGGCAGCAGCCAGAAGGGCGAAACTTTACGCTTGTTGCGCAGCGTGGCGTTAGTCGGTGTAGTCGGCGTTTCCTGTTGCATGTGCATCCCAGAGCAGGCGGCTGTCCAGCCACTCAACAGACATAATGGTCAGGATGACGGCCGCGCCAAAAAACAGCGCCGCCGGTCCCATGGTAAAAGCCAGCAGCTGGTCACGGTTGACCAGCGACATGGTTAATGAAATGACAAACAGATCGAGCATCGACCAGCGGCCCACCCAGGTCACGAACCGCAGTAACAGGATGCGGGTTCTGAGCCCCTGTTCACAGCGAAAGTGAATGCTGAGCAGCAGCGTCAGCATCACCAGCACCTTGGTAAAGGGCACCAGAATACTGGCGATAAACACAATCGCGGCCACCGGCACATTGCCTTCCCCCAGCGACAGGATGCCGGAGAAGATCGTATCCTCGCGGCGCGACCCGTTCACGTAGACCACCGAGATGGGCATCAGGTTGGCGGGGATCAGCAACACAATCGACGCAATCAGCGCGGCCCAGGATTTTTGCAGGCTGTGCCGACGCCGGAAGTCGAGCGGGGTATGGCAGCGCGGACAGCGGCCACGCGCGTCGGGCAGGCCGGTGTTGTGGCAGTTCAGGCAGACCTGCATCGCGTCGCGGGCCATATTCCCCGGCCGCTGCGGGTAGAAATGCTCCCACAGCTGCTCCATATTCAGGTGGATCAGCGTCAGCACGCTCAGCACCGTCAGGGCAATGTAGGCCGCCAGCCCGTAGCCAATCTCCAGCGAAGCATAGTCCTGGACTTTAATGGACGCCACGGCGATACCGATCAGATAGATATCGAGCATCACCCACTCTTTGAGCTTCTCCAGCATCAGCAGCACGGGCCGCAGGTTCATCCCTAGGCGCTGCCCGATGCCGAGATAACAGATGCCGGCCACCAGCGTGACCGGCGCGCCGATGGTGCAGAACGCCACCATTGAGGCGGTCAGCACATCGCCCTGCTGGGTCATCTGGATAACGCCCTCCAGCACGCTGGCGTTGATGCGCATCCCGAGCAGCCGGATATCGACCAGCGGCATCGAGAAGGCGAAGGGCATTAATACAATCATGGTCGCGGCCATCGCCATCAGGCGGGTCATGGACCAGTCGCGACCGCTGAGAATTTCGGCATTGCAGCGCGGGCAATAGGCCGACTGATGCGATTTCACATCCGGTAAGGAAAAAAGGGTATCGCATTGCGGACAACGCTGATAACGTGCGTGAGGCAATGTCTGGCTGATAGCGTGAATTTTCATAGGGTGAGGCAGTCTTCGCTCTTCAGAAGTAACTATTATTGGTCGTCAGGACATTGTCTGTGTGCCTGTCTCGGGCTTCACGCTTCGATCCACAGAATGCTAAGGGTATAGCAACTAACGCTATGATTCACCTTGTGGCTCTGGATATTTAAAACTTATTTTTAACGAACGGTCTCAGTCACTCCGTTCAGATGTCATTGGTAACGGTTAAATAATGAACAAAACTGCCTTTTACGCCGATTTGAATCGCGATATGCGCGCCTTGCTGGCGGGAGAAACGGCGTTCCTCGCCGCAATGGGAAACTTCAGTGCGCTGCTGTACGAACGTCTCGAAGGCGTGAACTGGGCAGGTTTCTACCTGCTGACGGAAGCCGATACGCTGGTGCTGGGCCCGTTCCAGGGCAAAATCGCCTGTGTCCGTATTCCGGTCGGTAAAGGGGTGTGTGGTACGGCGCTGGCAGAAGAGAAAGTGCAACGCGTGGACGATGTGCATGCTTTCCCGGGCCACATCGCCTGTGACGCGGCCAGCAATGCTGAGATTGTGATTCCTCTGAAAGTGAATGGCACTGTGGTTGGGGTGCTGGACATTGACAGCGTGGTGTTCAATCGCTTTGACAGCGAAGACGAATCGGGCTTGGTCACACTGACTGATGGGCTTTGTGAAGTGCTTGCGAACAGCGACTTAGAAAAATATCTGCAGCTGACACGCAGCTAATCGACTGGATCACATGGCATTTAGCGATGTTGTCATTATAATGTCGCCTGTTCATGCCTGCGCTGGTCGGCAAACCCGTTGTAATCAGGAAATTTCATGGAAAATCAACCTAAGTTGGCGGAGCGCTTTCCGCACTGCTTTAGCGCTGAAGGTGAAGCGCGTCCGCTCAAAATCGGTATCTTTCAGGATCTGGTCGAGCGTGTTCAGGGCGAAATGGGTCTGAGCAAAACACAGCTGCGTTCTGCGCTGCGTCTCTATACGTCTAGCTGGCGTTACCTGTACGGCATCAAAGCCGGTGCAATTCGTGTCGATCTCGACGGCAACGCCTGCGGCGTGCTGGATGAGCAGCACGTTGAGCATGCACGCAAGCAGCTTGAAGAAGCCAAAGCGCGTGTTCAGGCGCAGCGCGATCAGCAGCGTGCCGCCCGTCGCGAAGCTGGCGAGAGCGAAGAGGGCGCGGCACCGCGTCGTCCACGCAAGCCGGCCGCCCGTAAGCCTGCAGAAGGCGATGCACCGCGTAAACCGCGTCCTCAGAACACGGCACCGCGTGCGACCGCCTCACAACATCGCAAGCCCGCTCCGCGTCCGGAGCAGGAAGCTAAACCCATCACTGATACCTCAACTTTGCAACCCGGCCAGAGTATTAAAGTTAAAGCAGGCAAAAGTGCGATGGACGCTACCGTTCTGGAAGTATCGAAAGACGGCGTTCGGGTCCAGCTCGCTTCCGGCATGGCAATGATTGTGCGCGCAGAACATTTGCAGTTCTGAAACGGAGGCTAATCCCGGCATGAACACCCTTTTAAAAGTTGGACTTATTGCGGGCCTGCTGTTAGCAGGCCCCACTTTCGGCGCGGAGAACATCACGCGCGCCGATCAGATCCCCCAGCTTCATGAAGACCCGCAGGACCCCACGGTCAGTGAGCGCGTAACCTCGCGCTTCACCCGTTCCCACTACCGTCAGTTCGACCTGGATCAGAACTTTTCAGCGAAGATTTTCGATCGCTACCTGAACATGCTCGACTACAGCCATAACGTGCTGCTGGCATCGGACGTGGCGCAGTTTGCCAGTAAAAAGGGCACCGTCGGCGATGAGCTGCGCAGCGGCAAGCTGGACCTTTTTTACGATCTCTACAATCTGGCGCAGAAACGCCGTTTCGAGCGCTATCAGTACGCGCTGACGGTGCTGGCTCGCCCGATGAATTTCAGCGGCAATGACACTATCGACATTGATCGCGCAAAAGCCCCGTGGCCGAAAGATGAAGCGGAACTCAACGCCCTCTGGGATGCCAAGGTGAAATATGACCAGCTGAGTCTGAAGCTGGCGGGTAAAGACGATAAGGAGATCCGCGACGTTCTGACCAAGCGTTACAACTTCGCCATCCGTCGTCTGGCCCAGAGCAACGGTGAAGACGTTTTCCAGCTGGTGATGAACGCCTTCGCCCGCGAAATCGATCCGCACACCAGCTATCTGTCGCCGCGTAACACCGAGCAGTTCAATACCGAAATGAGCCTCTCTCTGGAGGGGATCGGTGCCGTGCTGCAGATGGACGATGACTACACCGTCATCAACTCAATGGTCGCAGGCGGCCCGGCCGCGAAAAGCAAAGCCATCACCGTAGGCGATCGCATCGTCGGCGTGGGGCAGCCCGGCAAGCCGATGGAAGATGTGATCGGCTGGCGTCTGGATGATGTGGTCGCCAAAATCAAAGGGCCAAAGGGCAGCAAAGTGCGCCTTGAGATCCTGCCAGCCGGTAAGGGCACCAAAACCCGTACCGTAACGCTGACGCGCGAGAAGATCCGTCTGGAAGATCGCGCGGTGAAAATGAGCGTTAAAAACGTCGGCAAGCAGAAAGTCGGCGTGCTGGATATCCCCGGCTTCTATGTCGGTCTGACCGATGACGTGAAAGTGCAGCTGCAGAAACTACAGAAGCAGAACGTCGACAGCGTGGTGATCGATCTGCGTACCAACGGCGGTGGCGCACTGACTGAAGCCGTGTCACTTTCCGGCCTGTTTATTCCAAGTGGCCCGGTGGTGCAGGTTCGCGACAACAACGGTCGCGTGCGTGAAGACAGCGACAACGACGGCGTGGTTTATTACAAAGGTCCGCTGGTGGTGCTGGTCGATCGCTTCAGCGCCTCGGCCTCTGAGATCTTCGCAGCCGCGATGCAGGATTATGGCCGTGCGGTGATCGTCGGTGAACCGACCTTTGGTAAAGGCACCGTGCAGCAGTATCGCTCGCTGAATCGCATCTACGATCAGATGCTGCGTCCGGAATGGCCGGCGTTAGGCTCCGTCTCCTACACCATCCAGAAGTTCTACCGCATCAACGGCGGCAGCACCCAGCGTAAAGGCGTCACGCCCGATCTGCTGATGCCAACCGGCGTGGAAGCGGCGGAAACCGGTGAGAAATTTGAGGATAACGCGCTGCCGTGGGACAGCATCAAAGCTGCAACCTACGTCAAAACCGGTGATATCAAACCGCTGGTTGCGCAGCTGACGAAGCAGCACGCCGATCGTATCGCTCAGGATCGCGAGTTCCAGTACATCATGAAGGACATTGCACGTTTCAATGCCCTGAAGGATAAACGCAACATCGTGTCGCTGAACCTGGCGCAGCGCGAGAAAGAGAATCGCGAAGATGATGCGTCACGTCTGGAACGTATCAACGCGCGCTACCAGGCCGAAGGCAAAAAACCGCTGAAAAACCTGGATGAGCTGCCGAAAGATTACAAAGAGCCCGATCCTTACCTCGATGAGACGGTGAAGATCGCCAACGATCTTGCGCAGCTGGAGAAAGCCCAGCCAGAGGCGCCGGCGGCGAAATAATCCGCTGTTGTCCGGAAAAGCACCGCTCAGCGGTGCTTTTTTTTGCGTCCGAAAACCGTTCCTGTCGCCCCGGTTCAGCGTGCTGAAAGCCGCCGGAATGCCAGGCCCGGTTTCAGACGTGTCAGAATGTAAAGTTATGTCTTTTTAGGCACTTAAACGTTAAGGTTGCTTGAAAACCAGCCCAATGCTCATAGGATATGGATCCGCGTATAGGCGCGTGAACTACTGAGGAAGATTAACCAAAATGATGCGTATTGCTCTTTTCCTGATGACCAACCTGGCTGTGATGTTGGTATTCGGGCTGATTCTCAGCCTGACAGGGATCCAGTCAAGCAGTGTTCAGGGCCTGATGATTATGGCAGGCCTGTTTGGCTTCGGCGGTGCGTTTGTTTCACTGCTGATGTCGAAGTGGATGGCGCTGCGATCGGTTGGTGGTGAAGTGATTGAACAGCCACGCAACGAAACCGAGCGCTGGCTGATGGACACCATTGGCCGTCAGGCTCAGCAGGCGGGCATTGCGATGCCGCAGGTGGCGATTTATCACGCCCCGGACATCAACGCCTTTGCCACGGGCGCGCGGCGTAACGCGTCGCTGGTTGCTGTCTCGACCGGTCTGCTGCAGAACATGAGCCGCGACGAAGCGGAAGCGGTGCTGGCGCATGAAGTGTCGCACATCGCCAACGGCGACATGATCACCATGACGCTGATTCAGGGTGTGGTAAACACCTTCGTGATTTTCGTGTCACGTATTCTGGCGCAGATCGCGGCGGGCTTTATGTCCGGCAACCGCGATGATGAGGAGAGCAGCAACGGTAACCCGCTGGTCTACTTTGCGGTATCAATGGTGCTGGAACTGGTGTTTGGTATTCTCGCCAGCATCATCACCATGTGGTTCTCCCGTCACCGTGAGTTCCACGCCGACGCCGGTTCAGCGAAGCTGGTGGGACGCGAGAAGATGATTGCGGCCCTGCAGCGCCTGAAAACCAGCTACGAACCGCAGGAGCCGAGCAGCATGATGGCGTTCTGTATCAACGGCAAAGGGAAATCCTTCAGCGAGCTGTTTATGTCGCACCCGCCGCTGGACAAACGTATCGAAGCCCTGCGCAGCGGTCAGTATCTGAAATAGCGTTAAGCCACCTAAAAAAAGGCGACCTCCGGGTCGCCTTTTCTGTTTATTCGCCCTGATCCCGATCACCCTCTGCTGAGCGAGCAGGAAAGGGAGCGGCGCAGATGAACCCGTTTACAGGGACACCGCCGGGATGCGGCGCCCCATCGTGCGGGCCGGTCGTCTGGGATGACGGGCCCGCACGATCGCTCCGGACGGTCTGAGCAGTCCGCGCCTGACAGCGCGGGTCAGCACGCGGTCAGAAGCCAGGTGTTACGCTCACGCGCGACTTTGTGTCATGCGCGACACGCTCACCAGTGCCGCGACGGCGGCAAAACTGCCCGCCAGCAGCAGTGACGCATGCGTTCCCTGTTCATCGAACAGATTGAACATTAACGCAACCAGCGCCGCGCCCATACTCTGTCCGAGCAGGCGTGCGGTGCCCAGCATACCGCTGGCCCCGCCGCTGCGATGGCGCGGGGCCGAGGTGACAATCGTATGGTTATTAGGGGACTGGAACAGCCCGAATCCGGCGCCGCACAGCATCATGCGCCAGATGATATCGCCATCCGCCGGATCCGCCGGCAGCCAGGCGAGCAGGAACAGCCCCAGGGCGAACATGGCCAGACCGATGCCGCCCAGCAGCCCGGCGTGGAAGCGTTCAATCAGCCGGCCTGCAATCGGCGCAAACACCATCGTTGCCAGCGGCCAGGGCGTCAGCAGCAACCCCGTCGCCACTTCACTGCGCTGCAGAACGTTCTGCAGGAAGAAGGGCAGGGAGACCATCGCCAGCATCTGTGCGCAGAAGGAGCAGACCGAGGTGCCCATCGACAGGCTGAAAATCGGGATGCGCAGCAGATCCACCGGCAACAGCGGCACCGCCATGTTCAGCTGACGCCGGATAAAGAACCAGCCGATCACCAGCAGCGCCACGACTTCCGTCAGCACCAGCAGATGACGCTGACCCTGGGCAAACCCGCTCAGGGCAGAGATGATTAGCCCGAAGAACAGGGCGTTCATGATGGCGCTGGGCACGTCGAACTTCTGGGTGGTCGTCTTCTGCGGGTTATCCGGCAGGGTGCGCAGCGCCAGCCAGAGCGCCACGGCGCCCAGCGGCACGTTAATCAGAAACAGCCATTTCCAGCTCGCCACCGACAGAATAGCAGCCGCCACCGTCGGCCCGGCCGCGGTGGAGACGGCCACGACCAGCGAGTTGATTGCCATGCCGCGCCCCAGATAGCGCTGCGGATAGATAATGCGTATCAGCGCCGTATTCACACTCATCAGCGCCGCGCCGCCCAGCCCCTGCAGCACGCGGGCGAAGGTCAGCATCGTCAGTGAAGTCGAGAAGGCGCAGAACAGCGAGGTGACGATAAACAGCGCCAGGCCCGCCTGATAGACGCGACGGTAACCGAGCATGTCGCCGAGAAACGAGAGCGACAGCAGTGAGACAATAATGGCTATCTGATAAGCATTCACAATCCAGATCGACTGCGCCGGGCTGGCGTTAAGCTCACGCGAAATCGTCGGCAGCGCGACGTTGGCAATCGCGCCATCCAGCACGGCCATCGTCAGGCCGAGGGCGATGGTGACAATCGCCTTGTAGCGCTGCGCCGTGGGTAAGCCATCCTGCGGGGGAGAGAGGGTCATAAGTTAACTACTAAAGAGGGTGAATATCATCATGCTAATGAAGTTAGCCGGGAAATGCAGCGATGTGGTAAATAAAAACTGTCTTAAAATATGACTTAATGGTTAAAGGATTGCTGCCCTGCGGGGCCTCGCTCTATACTGACGGTCCGTTCCATTTTTTTTGAAACAGCTTAACAAGGTGCGTGATGTCCTCTGCTGAAAATGATAAACAGCCCGATTCAGTCTCTTCGGTTCTCAAAGTGTTTGGCATTCTGCAGGCGCTGGGTGAAGAGCGCGATCACGGTATCACCGAGCTTGCGCAGCGTGTGATGATGTCCAAAAGTACCGTCTATCGTTTTCTGCAGACCATGAAGTCGCTGGGTTACGTGACGCAGGAAGGCGAGAGCGAAAAGTACTCCCTGACGCTGAAGCTGTTTGAACTGGGCGCGAAGGCGCTACAGAACGTCGATTTAATCCGCAGCGCCGATGTGCAGATGCGTGAGCTGTCGCGCCTGACCCGAGAGACCATTCATCTGGGTGCGCTGGAAGAGGACAGCATTGTCTATATCCACAAAATCGACTCCCTCTACAATCTGCGCATGTATTCGCGCATTGGCCGCCGTAACCCGCTGCACACCACCGCCATCGGCAAGGTGCTGCTGGCCTGGCGCGACCGCAGCGAAGTGGATGAGATCCTGCGGGACGTGGAGTTCAGACGCAGCACCGCCAATACCCTGTTGAGCGCCGAGGCGTTGCTTGCAGTGCTGGATCAGGTCAGGGTGCAGGGCTATGGCGAAGACAATGAAGAGCAGGAAGAGGGATTACGCTGCCTCGCCGTGCCGGTATTTGACCGCTTTGGCGTGGTGATTGCCGGGCTCAGTATCTCGTTTCCCACCATCCGGTTTTCAGAGGATGCCCGTCAGGACTATGTCAGCATGCTGCACCGGGCGGCGCGCACGCTCTCCGCAGAGATGGGCTATCACGACTACCCGTTCTGAAGAAAAGCGGGCCATCCGGCCCGCTCATCATTAATTGTCGATCACCTCTCCGCTTTTCTTCAGCAGCGGACAATCTGTCACCCCGACCACGCCACTGTCAGTGTGCAGGTACTGGGCGCTGATCACGCCGCGCGCGGTGAGATAACTGCATTGCAGGCCGAGCCCGGCCGCGTTCTTCGTACTGCCGGTCAGTACGCCGTAGCCGGTAAACAGCATCGCCAGCCAGATCACCGCCAGCAGGCCTATCGCGCGAATAAACAGTTTCATGAAGTCTCCTTGTGAAAGATAGCTCAGCGCCGCACAGGGTGCCGCCGGGTATAATGATATCAGCATGCCCGGCTTTTCTGGCGGAATCGATCAGAGATAACTGAAACGGCAAATTCTGCATTCCTCTTCGCCCCATTATCTTTTGCAGTGCCGACAGGTAGAATAGGCGGCTGTGACGTTCTGGCATTTTCACTTAGTTTTATGAGGCAGTTATGAATGAGTTAGCCGCAAATTCGGGATCGCTGGTCAGTTATGGCCTGCTGGTCATCATGGTGATTGTGGCGTTTATCGCCTGGTTCTTTGTTAACCGGGCCAGCGTGCGCGCCGGTGAACAGATCCGGTTACTGGAGTCGCTGCTGGAAGAGCAGAAGAAACAGAACCAGCTGCTGCGTCGGCTGATTGAGATGCAGCCCGGTGCGGAGATGAAAAAAACCGAAGACGAAGAGGATAAGCGCGACTTTATCCGGTTAATCCCGGAACGTTAATCACAGCAGGGAGGCGGGATGGCCTGGAAAAATCCGTGGTACGACAGCAGCAAAGCGCATCATACGCCTCAGGGTTTTACCAATCCTGAACCGGATCTGCGGCAGCCGGGCGATCTCAGGCGCTGGCGCCGCGAACGCAAAGCCGGGGGATTGCCGCTGCCGCCCCGTCAGGGCTATGCGGCTTTTACCGGCGAGTGGTGGCAGCCGGCCGATCTCAGCGGCAGTGACGATCGTCTGTGGTGGCTCGGCCATGCCGCGGTGCTGCTGCGCCTGAACCAGCGCTATATCCTGATCGATCCGGTGCTCTCCTCGCGCGCCTCGCCGCTGCCGTTTGCCGGGCCGCAGCGAAAAACGCCTGCACCGCTCAGCATCGCCGATCTGCCACAGCTGGACCTGGTGCTGATTTCGCACAATCACTACGACCACCTCGACCGATCGACGGTGAAGGCGATAGTCCGCCGGTTTCCGCAGGCGACCTTTGTTGTGCCGCTGGGGCTGGCGAAGTGGTGCAGGGCGCGCGGTGTCAGCAAGGTGCATCAGCTCGACTGGTGGCAGTCGATCACGCTCGGCGACCTTCACATCGATGCCGTACCGGCGCGGCACTGGAGTATGCGGACGCCCCGTGACCGCAACCGCTCACTCTGGTGCGGCTGGGTAGTGCGCTCAGCCGCCTGCCGTTTCTGGTTCTCCGGCGACAGCGGCTACAGCGACAGCCTTGCTGAGATTATCGCCCGGCTGGGGCCGTTCACGCTGGCGGCGCTGCCGATTGGTGCCTATGCGCCGCGCTGGTTCATGGCCGGACAGCACATGGATCCGGATCAGGCGGTGGCGCTGTGGCAGAAGGCGGGCAGGCCGCTGACGCTGCCCATCCACTGGGGTGTTTTCGAGCTGGCCGACGAGTCGCTGGATGCGCCTCCGCAGGAACTGGCACAGGCGCTGAGCCGGGCAAATGAGCGCAACGGCGGCTTTGCCCCGTGGCGAATAGGCGAAAGCCGCGGTCTGAATATCGCCTCCCAGGAATCGTCCTAAAGCCTGCCGGATAAATAAAAGCCAGCATTTTTTTATCCGGCGTCAATTTTTTCAAATCGAAAGTTAAATTCTTAATAAGTAAAATGGTTGCCGTTGCTTTTATTTGGCGCAGCGCTTATGTATGGCTCCTGCTTTTGGTGCAAAAAAAGTGTTATCTGTACGAAATAAGAGACGCTGTACAGGATTGGCGGCCGATTTCACATAACGCCGGTTGATGCCGCTTCGCTTATTCATTCTGCTTCTGCCATATTTATGCAATATTAATTTCTTATGGTATCCATCAGGTTAGCGCCGTAAACGCTGTGCGAAAATGGGGGCTGGCCGCGCCGGGGCGTTATTCGCGCCGCCTTTTGTCCCCCTCCCTGATCAGGCAGTGTGAGCCTTTCGTCAATTGTGTGCGCAGCCTCGCTGAGGCATTAAAAATGGCTTGCCATTATTTTTGGGATATGTGATAACAATTCGTGGGTTAAACGAGGTACAGTTCTGTTTATGCATGGCATCTTCAGTAAAGAAGTACGAGTAAAGACGTTGACGTTGAATACCGCTTCCTTGCCGAACCTTAATTAGTGCCTCATGCAGTAATGTCTCTGGTTTTTCTGTAAGACAGCCTTCGGGCTTAATAAACATCTAAAGGAATTTGCAAAATGGCAAAGATTAAAGGTCAGGTTAAGTGGTTCAACGAGTCTAAAGGTTTTGGCTTCATCACCCCTGCAGACGGCAGCAAAGACGTGTTCGTACACTTCTCTGCAATCCAGGGCAATGGTTTCAAAACCCTGGCTGAAGGCCAGAGCGTTGAGTTTGAAATTCAGGATGGCCAGAAAGGCCCGGCAGCTGTTAACGTCACTGCTATCTGATTCGATGCCAGCCCGGTGCATCGCACCCTGACCTGGAATTTTAAAGCCCTGGCTGCATAGCCGGGGCTTTCTTTATGCTTCCGATGCGTAAACGATAAGGTTACACTGCGCCGCGTTATCTGATGCCGGAGCACCTTATGTCCCTGATTTGCCCTCTTTGTCACGCCGCTCTCACCCTGAATGCACGCAGCTGGGGCTGCGAAAATCGCCATCAGTTCGATCAGGCGAAGGAAGGGTATGTCAATCTGCTGCCCGTTCAGCATAAACGCTCGCGGGAACCGGGTGACAGTGCAGAGATGATGCAGGCGAGACGGGCGTTTCTTGAGGCGGGCTATTACCAGCCGCTGCGGGATCAGGTTGTCTCGCTGCTTGCCCCCGTGCTGCAGCAGCCTGGGTGCCGCGTGCTGGACATCGGCTGCGGGGAAGGATACTACACCGCCGCGCTGGCCGACGCCGCCGGTGAAGCGGCAGAGATCTACGGGCTGGATGTCGCCAGAACGGCGATCCGCCTGGCGGCAAAGCGCTATCCGGCGGTGCGTTTCTGCGTCGCCTCCAGCCAGCGCTTACCCTTTGCTGATGGGTCGCTGGATGCGGTGGTGCGAATTTATGCGCCCTGCAATGAAGCTGAGCTGGCGCGCGTGCTGAAGCCGGGCGGGTGGGTGCTGACCGTCACGCCCGGCCCGCACCATTTGCAGCAGTTCAAAGCGCTGATTTATCGCGAAGTGCAGCTGCATGTGCCGGAGCAGAAATCCTATCCCGGCTTCCACCCGCTGGCACAGCATGCGCTGCGCTACCCGATGGCGCTGACGGGCACGGCTGCGACGACCCTGCTGCAGATGACGCCGTTCGCCTGGCGTGCGCGTGAAGCGGTCTGGCAGACCCTGCAACAGCGTGAGCAGTTCAGCTGCGATGCGGACTTCAGCCTGACACTCTGGCAGCGCGACTAACGCGCCTCCACCAGCGTATGATAGATGCGCTCCAGATCGTCGAGCTGCTGTACCGCAATCAGCAGCCGGCGCTGCTCCAGCTGCACCACCAGAATGCCATCCTCAGAAAGATTCATGCCCTGAATCCGCCGGTAATCGACCCAGACACCGGCGTAAAACAGCCCCGTGTTCTTCATCAGTAGCGTGGGTCTGCGCAGCCAGAAGAGCCAGAACGCCAGAAAACTCAGCACCATCAGCAGCGAGGTGGTGAGCGGCGACCCCTGATGGCTGAGGTTGTTCCAGAGCAGGATCAGCAGCAGCCCGATAAAAATCAGGCTGTCGATTTTATGCTGTCGCCGCAGCGTCACCCGTAACCGGGTCGGGCCGCGACGGCGGGGCAGGATCGCCTCATCATAAATGGCAAACAGCAGCAGGGCGGCGATACAGAGCGCGATCAGCGCATCGGTTAACGACATGGCAGCGGCCTCAGACAGGGTGAGATCAGCCGGGAATGGCCCGGCTCATCCTGTTAGCCACCGGGCGTCGGCCCGCCCGGCGGCGTGCGGTTACAGACCGAGCAGGCCGATCCAGTAGCCGAAGATACCGATGGCGAAGAAGCCGACGATAATCCACAGCGCATTCACTTTACGGCGCAACAGCCACATGCAGCCAAAAGTGAGCAGCAGCGGCACGATGCCCGGCATCAGCTGATCGAGAATCGACTGCACCGTGGTGACGGTGGTTTTACCGGTTGAGTCGGTGATGCGTGACACCACCAGCGGGATATTGACGTGGGTCCACTTGTTGACCAGCGCCCCCATCACAAACAGCCCCAGAATCGAGGCGCCCTCCGTGAGTTTCTGCAGGAAACCGCCGCCCATGTCGCTGACGATATCGATCCCTTTGCGGTAGCCATAGGCCACGCCGTAGTAGCGGGTCAGCAGGCGCGCCAGGTTGAACAGCACAAAGAACAGCAGCGGGCCGAGCAGGCTGCCGCTCATGGCGATGCCGGCGCCCAGTGCGGCAAAGACCGGCCGTACCGTGCCCCAGAAGATGGGATCGCCCACCCCGGCCAGCGGCCCCATCAGCCCGACCTTCAGGCCGTTAATCGCCCCATCGTCGATGGCGGCGCCGTTGGCTCGCTGCTCCTCCATCGCCATCGTGACGCCCAGCACCGGCGCGGCCACATAAGGGTGCGTGTTAAAGAACTCCAGATGACGCTTGATCGCCTGCTTACGCGCCTCATTATTCTCAGGATAGAGACGGCGGATCACCGGCACCATCGAGAAGCAGAAGCCCAGCGCCTGCATACGTTCAAAGTTCCATGAACCCTGGAACAGGTTAGAGCGCAGAAAGACGGCGCGGACATCGCCGGGAGTCAGTTTCTTTTCGACCTTAGTTATATCGACCATGTGCTCACCTGTTCCTTAATCGAGTTCGTTATCGAGATCGTTCGGGGTCGCGGCAGCGGCAGGTGCACCCGCCGCACGGTTATATTTCGGGCTGAGCTGGATATAGAGCACCGCCATTACCACGCCAATCACGCCCAGCGCCACCAGGTTAAAGCTGGTGAAGGCTGCGGTCACAAAGCCCAGATAGAAGAAGGGCATCAGGTAGCCCGCGCGCATCATGTTGATCACCATCGCGTAACCCACCACCACAATCATGCCGCCGGCGATATTCAGCCCGTTGGTCACCACTTCCGGGATTGAACTGAGCAGGGCGTGCACCGCACTGGTGCCGACAGAAATCGCCACGATGAGTGCCGGGATGGCGATACGCATCGCCTGCAGCAGCAGGGCAGAGACATGGATCCAGGAGATAGCCGTGAGATTACCTTTTTCTGCCGCTTTGTCCGCGGCGTGCTGGAAGGCGACGGTCAGCGTTCGCACGATAATCGTCAGCACCTGCCCGGCGGCGGCGAGCGGGATCGCCAGCGCGATACCGGCTCCGACGCTCTGACCGCCCGCGATGACCAGAATGGTCGAGATAATTGAGGCGAGGGCGGCATCGGGCGCGACGGCGGCGCCGATGTTCATCCAGCCCAGCGCGATCATCTCCAGCGTCCCGCCGATAATGATGCCGGTTTTCATATCCCCCAGCACGATACCGATCAGGGTGCAGGCGACCAGCGGACGGTGAAACTGGAACTCATCCAGGATCGATCCCATCCCGGCAATACAGGCAACGATAAAAATCAAAATAATCTGTAGCGAGGTTATTTCCATCATACTGGCTCTCCTCAGCAGGATAACGATCATGCACCCTTAAACGCAGGCGCAGACGGGTGGAGGTTACGCGTTCACTTTCGCAATTAAATCCATCATCTTAAGTTTCTGGTCGCTGGAAACTTTGCGGACTTCCAGCTCGATATGGCGTTCATTGAGTTTGCGGAAGGCGGCGATATCTTTTTCATCGACCGAAACCGCGTTATTGACCTGCGTTTTTCCCTGGCGGAACGCCATCCCGCCGATGTTAACGGACTTAATCTCAACCCCCTGTTCCACCACCCGCACGACATCGGTCGGATTGGTAAAGAGCAGCATGACGCGATCCTGACCATACTTTGGGTTATTCCACACCCGCACCATCTTATCGACATCCACCACATGCGCCGTGACGCCCGGCGGAGCGACCTGGGTCAGCAGGGTCTTGCGGACGTGATCGTTAGCCACCTCATCGCTGACGACGATAATGCGCTGCACGTTGGTCTCTTTGGTCCAGCGCGTCGCCACCTGTCCATGGATCAGGCGGTCGTCGATTCGCGCCAGACCGATTTTCATATGATCGCCCGGCCCCATTGGTTGCACCGGTGGCGCGGCCACGGCCGGCCTGACGCTGGCGGGTGCGGGGGCAGGAGCGGTGTCGGTGGCTTTCAGGGCTTTTACCCCCTCACGGCCGGTTTCGACTGCCACGGCGACCAGCGCCTCAAACGTGGGGTTATCGTCACGCGCCATCAGCGTTTCGACCAGCATCGGGATATTGACCCCGGCGACCACCTCATACCGGGGCCGGTCGACCACTATCCGGCTGGCCGCGTTAAACGGACTGCCGCCCCAGGTATCGACCAGAAACAGCACCCCCTGGCCGGTATCGAGTTCTGCCAGCCGTGACGCATATTTTTCAATCAGCGTGTCTGCATTTTCTCCGGGCACAAAATCTATCCAGGCGACATTCTCCTGCTCGCCCAACAGCATTTCTGCTGTTTTCAGCAGTTGCTCCGCGGCCCAGCCGTGTGTACCAATCACAATTGCAATGGTCACCTGCTACCTCCGTTTGCTAGAGATGCTCATCTCAGGGGATGAACGGTTTTGAATTTTGCTCTGATTATCGGTTTAACCGGATGTCTCAACGTTCAGGTAAAGCGTCGAAAAAAAAGGGGAATACGATGGTAAAAGTCGTGAAGTCGGGATTTATTTTAGTGAGCGAAAAAATAAATGATGTGATGCCTGTCTGTTATTTACCCGCTTGCGGCATCCGCATGCCTCTTTATGCACCTGATGCGCGCGGCAGCAGATTGTAAAAATGAGAAAATTTTTTGACGCCGTTTTCCGAACTGATACATTAGCCTTCTGTTTATTACTCAGGAGTAACGGGCTTCAGCCCACCCTTATGGATCGTCACCGACGTCGCTTAATCTGTTCTTTGCGCCTGCTGGCGCGTCACCTCTCGCCTGACGGCGTTTTCCACGTTTTCCCGACTATCCGGATGTCACGCTTTGCTGCGCTGATACACCTCGGCTCGTCTGGTCCCCTGTTCTGGAGTCATAAATAATGGAATTTTTATTCGACCCCTCAATCTGGGCGGGTTTACTGACGCTGGTGGTGCTGGAAATTGTTCTCGGCATCGACAACCTGGTCTTTATCGCCATTCTGGCTGACAAGCTGCCGCCAAAGCAGCGCGATAAAGCGCGCCTGATCGGTCTGTCGCTGGCGCTGGTGATGCGTCTGGGCCTGCTGTCGTTAATCTCCTGGATGGTGACGCTGACGACACCGCTGTTCAGCGTAGGCGGTTTCAGCTTCGCAGGCCGCGATCTGATCCTGCTGGCCGGTGGACTGTTCCTGCTGTTCAAGGCGACGATGGAGCTGCATGAGCGGCTGGAAAACCGTCAGCTCGACGGTTCCGGCAATCGCGGCTACGCCAGTTTCTGGGCGGTCGTTACGCAGATCGTGGTGCTGGACGCCGTCTTCTCGCTGGACGCCGTGATCACCGCCGTGGGGATGGTGAACCACCTGCCGGTGATGATGACCGCCGTGGTGATTGCGATGGGTGTGATGCTGCTGGCGTCGAAGCCGTTAACCAACTTCGTTAACGCGCATCCGACCGTGGTGGTGCTCTGCCTGAGCTTCCTGCTGATGATCGGTCTGTCGCTGGTGGCAGAAGGCTTTGGTTTCCATATTCCGAAAGGTTACCTCTACGCGGCCATCGGCTTCTCGATCCTGATTGAGCTGTTCAACCAGATTGCCCGCCGTAACTTTATCCGTCATCAGTCGAATCGCCCGATGCGTGAGCGCACCGCCGAAGCGATTCTGCGCCTGATGGGTGGCCGCAACCGCGCCCAGACCGCCAGCAACAATAACGGCGGATCCAGCGAAGAGGTGGCGCTGGCGGAAGCCATGCCGCAGGAGGCGTTTAAGGACGAAGAGCGCTATATGATTAACGGCGTCCTGACGCTGGCGTCGCGATCAATTCGCAGCATCATGACGCCGCGCGGTGAAATCTCCTGGGTCGACGCGAACCGTCCGGTTGATGAGATCCGCATGCAGCTGCTCGATACGCCGCACAGCCTGTTCCCGGTCTGCCGGGGCGAGCTGGATGAGATCGTCGGCGTGGTTCGTGCCAAAGAGCTGCTGGTGGCGCTGGATCACGGGGTGGATGTGGCAACCTTCGCGGCCAGCACGCCGACCATCGTGGTGCCGGAAACCCTGGACCCGATCAACCTGCTCGGCGTGCTGCGTCGCGCACGGGGCAGTTTCGTCATTGTCACCAACGAGTTTGGCGTAGTGCAGGGTCTGATTACCCCGCTGGACGTGCTGGAGGCGATTGCCGGTGAATTCCCGGATGAGGATGAAACGCCGGATATCATCGCAGACGGTGACGGCTGGCTGGTGAAAGGCGGCACGGATCTGCACTCACTGCAGCAGCTGCTCGATTTCCATGAGCTGGTCGATCCGGCCGAAGATCACGCCTCACTGGCGGGCCTGCTGATTGCCCAGAAAGGGCAACTCCCGCTGCCGGGCGACGTTATTGACATCACGCCGCTGCACTTCCAGATTATCGAGGCGACTGACTACCGTATCGATCTGGTGCGTGTCACCAAAGATAAGCCACACGATGAGGATGAAGAGGGGTAATCGTCTGCGGCAGGGTTAACCTGCCACCCCGGACGTCACTGACAGCCGCTGCCTGACCGCCGCGGCTGTTTTTTTTGCCTGTGCGGCAGCGGGCGCAGGCTCAGGACCGGACCTCTGCCTGATGCGCGGCCAGCCAGGCCGGGAAATCCGCCAGCGGCATCGGGCGGGCGTAGTAGTAGCCCTGCAGATGATCCACGCCGCGCTCGATCAGATAGGCCGCCTGCTCGGCGGTTTCGACCCCCTCGGCCACCAGACTGATATTCAGACGCTGCGCCAGCGAGATCACCATATCCGTGACCGTCGCGTTAATCGCGTCTGTGCCGATGGCCGCAGTGAAAATCTTATCGATCTTCAGCACGTCGGGATGCAGATCTTTCAGATAGGAGAGCGAGCTGTGGCCGGTGCCGAAGTCATCGATCGCCAGCCGCACGCCGATATCATGCAGCTGGGTGATCACCGACTGATCCACCACCGGCAGCGCATCCCGCTCGGTCAGCTCCACCACCAGCTTCGGCACGGGCGTCGCGGGCCACCAGAGGGTCTGGAGATCCTCCAGAATAGCGCGATCGCGGAAATGGCTGGCGGCCACGTTAATGGCAATATGGAAGTCGGGATCCTCGGGCAGCTGCGGTAGCGCGATGACCACCTCATTCAGCACAAAGCGCGTCAGGGGTTTGATCAGGTTCTGTCGCTCGGCCAGCGGAATAAAGACGTCCGGGGCAATCCAGCCCTGACGGGCATTGTGCCAGCGCAGCAGTAACTCGATGCCGTCGCACTCGCCGCTTTTGCTGTTAATCAGCGGCTGGCAGTAGACCATAAATTCGCGCGCGGTGATGCCATAGCTGATCTGCCAGCTCAGGCTCATGCGGTTCGCGGTGGCCAGCCAGACGATATAGCCCACCAGCAGGCTCAGCAGCAGCGCCAGCGGCAGCTGTGAGGGCAGCGTGACCAGCGCCAGGCGGGTCGGGGAGGGGCCGTAGAGCGTCAGGCTGAAGGGGTAGCGCAGGGAATCCTGCTCGTAGCTCACCTCATCATCGGCTGGCACCGTGGACTCAATCAGCGGATTGCCATACTCCAGACTTTGACCGTTGACGTTGAAGACGGCGCGCTCCACCCAGGGCAACTCCGGCTCCAGCAGGTAGTTGCTCATCATTTCGATATTGATGACCTGCAGAATGCCGGCACGGTTATCCATACTCTTTGGCGTCCAGAGCAGGAGCACCGGTGACCCTTTCAGCAGATAGGGGTCGGTTGACAGCGTCATGCGCTGGCCGTTGAAGGCCAGGTCCGGGAAGGTTTCACCGAAAGGGATGCTGCGTGCGCCATAGATACTGGAGCAGTAGAGGGTATCGTTCTCAATCAGCAGGATCGCCCGGACCGTCTGCAGGGAGGCGATTTTCTCGATCAGGGGAAAGCGGACATCCTGGCAGGGCACGCCGACCAGCCCCAGCATATTACTGGCTGACACCTCCAGCGGGGAGAACATCCGGTCAAACCGCATGATCGCCTTGTCGGCGAAATCCATCGCCTGCTGTTCAATGCGCGACTTCTCTTCGATATAGCGGAACGCCAGCGTCAGCACCAGCACCAGGGTGGCGATCGACAGGGCGATGAGCAAACGCTTGCGTCTGAATTGTCCAACATATTGCTGGGCCATGAACATCAGTTTCCACCTTCCCTAAAGCCAGAAAAAAGCAACACAACGGGATGAGTATCGGCACGATCAGGCCAGAACTGAGGCCGTAATGCAGAAAAGCGGGTCTGGAAAGCAGGGCAAGCCGGACGGCTGCGCGGGAATCACTCTACCGTGTAATCCTGCGCTGAGATAGCGCAGGATACGGATTTGCTTACGTTTGCACGTTATTTAAACAGCCAGGCGGGAGCGTTAATCGCACTGAACCTTGATCGCCAGCCCGCCGCGTGAAGTTTCACGGTATTTGGCGTTCATATCTTTGCCGGTTTCGTACATGGTTTCGATGACCTTATCCAGCGAGACGCGCGGTTCGCTGGTGCGGCGCAGCGCCATTCTCGCCGCGTTGATCGCTTTCACTGAGGCGATCGCGTTGCGCTCGATGCAGGGCACCTGCACCTGACCCGCCACCGGATCGCAGGTGAGTCCCAGATTATGCTCCATGCCGATCTCGGCGGCGACGCAGACCTGCTCCGGACTGGCGCCCAGCAGCTCAGCCAGACCGGCCGCCGCCATCGAGCAGGCAACACCGACTTCACCCTGGCAGCCCACTTCGGCACCGGAGATGGAGGCGTTCATTTTGTAGAGCACGCCAATCGCGCCGGAGGCGAGGAAATAGCGCAGGAAGATATCGGGCGTGACCGGCTCGATAAAGTGGTCGTAGTAGGCCAGCACCGCAGGCACGATGCCGCAGGCGCCGTTGGTCGGTGCCGTCACCACCCGGCCACCCGCAGCGTTCTCTTCGTTGACGGCCAGCGCAAACATATTGATCCAGTCGATGACGATCATCGGATCGCTGGAGTGTTTGGTGGAGGAGGTCAGCAGACGACGCAGCGAGGCGGCGCGGCGCGGCACCCGCAGCGGGCCGGGCAGCACGCCTTCGGTATTCAGGCCGCGATCGATACAGGCCTGCATGGTCTGCCAGATGGTGGCGAAATAGGCCTGAATCTCATCGCGGCTGTGCAGCGCCAGTTCGTTCTTCATGACCAGGCCCGAAAGCGACAGGCCGGTTTCGCGGCAGTGGGCCAGCAGATCTTTGGCGGAATGGAAAGGCCAGGGCACGGAAACTTCATCCAGGGCCGACTGACCGAAATGTTCTTCATCGACAATGAAACCGCCGCCCACCGAGTAGTAGGTTTTCGACAGGATCAGCAGGTCGCCTGCAAAGGCGAGCAGGCGCAGGCCATTCTCATGCAGGGAGAGATTTTCGCTGCGAAACACCATGCCGCCTTCGCGCGGGAAGTCTACCTCATGCGCGCCTTTCGCCAGCAGCAGTCGCTCACGCTGTTCGACATCCTTAATAAAGGCGGGGATCATATCGATGTCCACCGTATCCGGCGATTCGCCCGCCAGACCCATAATAATGGCGATGTCCGTGTGGTGACCTTTACCGGTCAGGGAGAGCGACCCATACACATCCACGGCGATCCGGGTTACCTCCTGCAGCTTTCCCTGTTCGCTCAGCAAATCCACAAACTGTTTACCCGCTTTCATCGGGCCGACAGTGTGCGAACTCGAGGGGCCGATGCCCACTTTGAACATGTCGAAAACACTAATCACAGGTGACACTCCTCACAATTATTATCAGTCTGCCGGGGCAGTTTATGGCGCTAATAGTAATGGTCATGCACCGGAAAAGAGCAGCTTTTCGCATGAAATAAACTTATTAAAACCAGTAGAAAAAATTATAGCGCAACCCGGCAGGGAGCTGACGGGTCGGGGCAGGGAATCTCAGAAAGCGATTTGCGTACTCAGCGAGCGGATGATCCCGGCGGTCATGCCCCACACCAGATAATCCTGATAGCGTGACAGCCAGACCGGATGGCGCACGTCCGCCCGGTTGATCTCCAGCGCGCTGTAGCGGCTGAGCTGCAGCGCCTCGGCCAGCGGCATCTCAAAGGCGCTGCTGACCTCATCCGGATTGAGGGTTAAGCGCAGACCGGCCGGGATGATCCCCAGCACCGGCGTCACCTGAAAGCCGGTGCTGCTGGTGACGGCAGGCAGTGCGCCCAGTACCTCGACCTGCTGCGGGTCCAGCCCCACCTCTTCCTGCGCCTCGCGCAGCGCGGTGGCGATCAGCGAGGCGTCGGTGGCATCCTGCATCCCGCCGGGAAAGGCCACCTGCCCGGCATGTTTGCGCAGCGCGTGCGAGCGTTGGGTCAGCAGCAGACCCGGCTCAGGCCGCGCCACCACCGGTACCAGCACTGCAGCATGGCGTCCGGAGAGGCGCTGCGTGCTGCGGGCAGGCTGCTGCAACAGAAAACGGCTGCGGAAAGTTTCAAGCGTCAGGGCCAACGGCGCCTCCGGTCTGTTCCAGTGCCGGTAAAATCCGGCTCACTTTGTCGAGCGTCTCCTGATATTCCGCCGCCGGATCGCTGTCGGCCACCAGCCCGCCACCGGCGGCACAGTAGATCTGCTGGCCTTCGGCGATCAGCGTGCGGATGGTGATGCTGGTATCCATCCTTCCGCAGAGGCTGAGATAGCCGATACTGCCGCACCAGGCATTGCGCCGCTGCGGCTCCAGTTCATCAATAATCTCCATCGCCCGGATTTTGGGCGCGCCGGTTATCGATCCGCCCGGGAAGCAGGCGCGCAGCAGATCCGTGGCCTGCAGGGTTTCAGGCAGCTGCGCCCGCACCGTGCTCACCAGATGATGAACCGCCGGAAAAGGCTCAACCACAAACAGCTCTGGCACCGTCACCGAGCCGGGCACGGCGACGCGGCCGATATCGTTGCGCAGCAGATCGACAATCATCAGGTTTTCGGCCCGATCTTTCTCCGCACTGCGCAGCGCCTGGGCCTGTTGCGCATCGGCGACGGGATCGCTGCAGCGTGGCCGGGTACCTTTGATCGGCCGGGTCTCGATCTGCTTTTGATTCAGGGAGAGAAAACGCTCGGGCGACAGGCTGAGGATCGCACTGCCGGGCAGACGCAGAAACGCGCTGAAGGGCGCGCGGTTGGCGGCATTCAGCCGGGTAAACGCCTGAAACTCATCCCCCTGATAGCCCGCCTGAAAGCGCTGGGCCAGGTTGACCTGATAACAGTCGCCCGCCTGAATGTAGGCCTGAACCCGGTCGAAGCGTGCGGCGTAGTCGGCATAGCTCAGATTGGAACGCCAGCCACTGGTCAGTGAAAAGGGTACGGTTTTGCGCGCGGGCCAGGCTGTCAGCCAGGCGGCCCGCGCCGCCACGTTCTCTGTCGCCACCAGCGTCAGCGTCTGCTGGTGATGATCGGCGATGAGCGCCCAGTCGTAGATCCCGACCGCCATGTCAGGCGTAGTGAGATCGGCCTCGGCGTGCTGTGGCAGGGATTCAAACCGGCGGCCCAGATCGTAACCGAACAGGCCCAGCGCGCCGCCCTGAAACGGCAGCGCTTCGCTGGCCACCGGCGTCACACCGAGCGCATCACACTGCTGCTGAACCAGCCGCAGCGGATCGGCGGTGGATTCGCGGCAGCCGTGCGGGTCGCAGACAGTGGTGGTGGCTCCCCGGGTGACCAGCGTCGCCCGCGGGTCGGCGGTCAGAATATCAAAGCGGTTATCGCTGTGGCTGGCCTGTGCGGAGGAGAGCAGCATCGCCCACGGCAGATGGGACAGCGGCGCGAAGCGCTGCGTCAGCGCATCGGGGGTGTAATCAAGCGTCAGGGTTTCAACAATCATCGTGCAGACAAATCAGCAGGCAAAGAGGCGGTCAGACTGACATATTTTTTCCTGACTGGCACCTGTTAGTTCCGCGTGGGATACTGTCGGCCCCAACGCAGGAGTAGAAGATGATGACAGGATTACCGGCGCTCTCTCATGAGCAGCAACAGCAGGCCGTCGAACGCATTCAGGAATTAATGGCAGGCGGACTGACGAGCGGTCAGGCGATCGCCCAGGTGGCGCAGGAAATTCGCGAGAGCCATACGGGTGAACAGATTCGGGCGCTATTCGACGACGAAGATGACGAGAACGAAGAGGAATAACGCCCGGCGCGGTTAGCGGGCGGCGATAATCTTGATTTCGATTTTATATTTCGGATTGAGCAGCCCGGCCTGAACCGTGCAACGCACCGGCGCATTACCCGGCGAAACCCAGGCGTCCCACGCGCGGTTCATGGCAGGAAAATCGGCTTTATCGACCAGGAACAGCGTCGCATCCAGGATTTTGCTTTTGTCGCTGCCCAGGCGGGTCAGGATCGCATCAATGACCGCCAGCGCATTCGCAGTCTGCGCTTCGGCATCGGCGTCCAGGTTTTCTGGCACGCTGGTGTAATAGATGGTGTCGTTGTGGATGACAGCTTCGGACATGCGGTGTTCCGGATCAATGCGGGTAATGCTCATCGGTTTCTCCCTCGTTATGTGCGCATTAGCCTGGCACACTCCTGACACCGCTGTCACCCTCTGCGCCTACAGACAGCGCTGAACGATTGCCTGCCTGTCCGCCATCACCTGAGGCGCCATCCGGAAGGTGGTGAAATATTTCACCTCCGACCCTTTCCGCTGAGGGGTGATATCCGCAAAAATAGAGTCCTCCCAGGTGTAGACGCTGATGTCACTGCCTCTGGGCTGGGTGTGAGTGGTGTTGTCGCTGGCAATAACTGTCGTGGTGGACCAGCCGCGATAGATACAGTCGCTGAGCTGGGGAGCGGTTCGGGTGCTCTGTCCCTGAAAGAGCGGTTCCTGCTGACGAGCCTGGTCGGGCGTGGGGGCCTGGCAGCCGCAGAGCAGCAGCACGCCGGCCAGAGAGCCGATGCGGAAATAGTTCATCACGTTCCTCCGCCTGAAACAGGCAGTCGGGTTAAGGCCATCTGCTTAACAGCGCCTGAGGCAGCGTCAAGCCAGTGTCGGCACATCAGCCAGCAGGTGCCACATCCCAACGGTCAGCTGATTTGATCAGTATAATCCGGGTGTTACTTTCCTCGCGGCGTTCCTCTGCATTTGATAACTGCATCACACTGTCCGCCACGCCATAGCGGGCGTCAGGCCGGTTGCGCGCCTGCAAATCGCGCAATCAGCCGCGGTCTGCGGTGAAACCGCGGCAGGGCAGGCTGAAAAATGTTATAAATCAACCGAAAGATAGCGCCACAGAATGAGGATGAACACATGGCGAATACGCAGTATCTGTTTTGGGTGATGGCGGGCGCACTGACGCTGCTCTTTATTGTTATCGCGGCCTTCGTGGGTTTATCCAGAGGCACCCGGCAGGGGGTAATAACGTTTGCGGTGCTCTTCATCATCATGCTGGCGGGCGCGCTTTACATACACCATTAACACAGAGCCGTGGGAACCTTTTCACGCGCTTACAGCGATCTTAAGCCCTGCTCACACTTCAGGCGGAAATTGTGCGGCGGGGCGCGCCGGTTAACTATGCTCATCTGAAATAGCAGCACTGCTATTTATCACCGGAGGTAATTATGTCTGAACGTCCTGATTACGATGAACCCCTGCCAGATGATGCTGAGATCTATCCTGAAGACGACGTAGAGGATGAGGAAGAGGATCCGCTGGAAAAGGATGTCTGATCCGCTGACAGGGAGCCGTCCGTTTCTTCTGCGTGAACGGTCAACCGCAAAACGCCCGTTTTGCGGTTTCTTTTTGCCCCTCGCGACGGTGAGGCTTTCGCAGTGCAATTAACCGATAACGTCAGCGCGATAATTCCACCTTTATTTCATCCGGAATAATGTTTTAATCAATGGGATGTTAATTTAATTAACATCGATAAAAATAGTAATCTCATTATTCCTGCGCTAGGCAGACGATCGCATTTTGTTACCTTGCTGAGAGAAAAGAGCGCGGAATATTATCTCTGCCACACACAAGCTTATTAAGCAGGGATAAAATGAAAGGATTAAAAAGATTAAGTCTGATCGTCATGCTGTCATCGATGGGCGTTGCTGGCGCAGCAGAACCGCACTGGAGCTACGAAGGCAAAGCAGGGCCGGAGCACTGGAGCGAACTCAGCAGCGATTTTCACCTCTGTCACGAAGGAAAGGCGCAGTCGCCCATTAATATTAAACATCCCATCCAGGGAAATCTGCAGCCCCTGAATCTGGCTTATCAGGCCTCAGCGGAAAAAGTTATTAATAATGGCCACACTATTCAGGTCACCGTCGATAATGAGGATGACTTTGTGCTGGACGGCGAAAAATTCACGCTGCGTCAGTATCATTTTCATACCCCAGGTGAAAACCAGATAAACGGCCACACTTTCCCGCTGGAGGCCCATTTTGTTCACAGCAAAGAGGGGGGCGACCTGGCCGTGGTTGCGGTGATGTTTGAGGTGGGTAAAGAGAACCCGGCGCTGGCACCCCTGATTGACGCAATGCCGAATAAAGAGAATCAGCAGGTCAGCATTAATCGTGAGATCGATCTGCGCGCGCTGTTCCCGCAGGATCTGCACTACTATCGTTTCAGCGGCTCGCTGACCACGCCGCCCTGCAGCGAAGGCATCCGCTGGCTGGTGATGAAACAGCCGGTCACGCTCTCTCAGGCTCAGCTCGACGCCTTCAGGCAGGCGCTGAAAACCACTAACAATCGTCCGCTGCAGCCCCTTAACGGCCGCATGATCGTCGAGTAACCCCGACCCCGGACTCCTCTCAGGGAGCCCATCTGCTCAGGCGGCCGCGTGCCGCCTTTCTTGGTTTCAGCGCATCGGCCATCCGGCCCGTCCGGGGCAGCCCGAACAGGCTAACCTGTTGAAAATCCTTCATTTTGCTTTGTCATGCCAATACTGACATAATTACAGTGTTTTTGCCGTTCTTAGTGAGGGTATGTGGCAGACGATTTTGCAGTGGATGGCGCACTGGCGCAGGCGATCGCAGGTTTCAGGCCGCGAGAAGCACAACGTGAGATGGCCCAGGCGGTCTCAGAAGCCGTAAAACAGCAGGGTGAACTGGTGGTCGAAGCCGGCACCGGCACCGGCAAAACCTATGCCTATCTGGCACCCGCTCTGCGGGCCGGTAAAAAAGTGATCGTCTCCACCGGGTCGAAAGCGCTGCAGGATCAGCTCTATGGCCGCGATCTGCCCACCATGACCCGTGCGCTGAAGTTCAAAGGCAAAACCGCTCTGCTGAAAGGGCGTTCTAACTATCTCTGTCTGGAACGGATGGAACAGCAGTCGATGGCGGGGGGCGATCTCACCGTTCAGGCGCTGACCGACCTGGTGACGCTGCGCAGCTGGTCGTCGCAGACCGAAGATGGTGACATCAGCAGCTGCGCGGGTGTTACCGAGGACAGCCCGGTCTGGCCGCTGGTCACCAGCACTAATGACAACTGCCTCGGCACCGATTGCCCGCGTTACAAAGAGTGTTTCGTGGTCAAAGCGCGAAAGCGTGCGATGGACGCCGATGTCGTGGTGGTGAACCACCATCTTTTCCTCGCTGATTTGGTGGTGAAGGAGGGGGGCTTTGGCGAACTGATCCCCGAAGCGGACGTGATGATCTTCGACGAAGCCCATCAGTTGCCCGATATCGCCAGCCAGTATTTTGGTCAGCAACTCTCCAGCCGCCAGTTACTCGATCTCGCCAAAGATATTATTACCGCTTACCGCACCGAAGTGCGGGATGCGCAGCAGCTGCAGAAATCAGCAGACCGGCTGGCCCAGTGCGCACAGGATTTCCGGCTGGCATTAGGCGATCCCGGCTTTCGCGGTAACCTGCGCGAACTGCTGGGCGATAACGCGATTCTGCGCATGTTTACGCTGCTGGATGACGCGCTTGAGCTTTGCTACGACGTTATCAAACTGTCGCTGGGCCGATCGGCCCTGCTGGATGCCGCTTTTGAGCGGGCCGCGCTCTATCGTGGCCGGCTGAAACGGCTGCGGGCGATTAACGAGCCGGGCTACAGCTACTGGTATGAATGCACCTCACGTCACTTTATCCTGGCGCTGACGCCGCTTTCGGTGGCTGAGCGCTTCCGCGAAGTGATGGATAACCGCAAGGCCGCGTGGATCTTTACCTCCGCGACGCTGGCGGTCGATGAGAACATGGCGCACTTCGCCGAACGGCTGGGGGTCAATGCGGCGAAGAGCCTGATCCTCAACAGTCCGTTCGATTTTGCGAAGCAGGCGCTGCTCTGCGTGCCGCGTAATCTGCCGGAACCGAACCGGCCCGGTGGCGCGCGCCAGCTGGCCGCGATGATGAAGCCGCTGATCGACGCCAACAAAGGCCGCTGTTTCTTCCTCTGCACCTCGCACCTGATGATGCGGGAGCTGGCGGCCGAATTCCGCGCCTCGATGACGCTGCCGGTGCTGGTGCAGGGTGAAACCAGCAAAGGCCAGCTACTCAAACAGTTTATCGAGAAAGGTAATGCCCTGCTGGTGGCGACCAGCAGTTTCTGGGAGGGCGTGGATGTGCGCGGGGACGCGCTGTCGCTGGTGATCATCGACAAACTTCCCTTTACCTCGCCGGAAGATCCGTTGTTAAAAGCGCGCATGGAAGATTGCCGTATTCGCGGCGGCGACCCCTTTGCCGACGTGCAGCTGCCGGATGCGGTGATCACCCTGAAGCAGGGCGTGGGACGCCTGATTCGCGACACGGACGATCGCGGTGTGCTGGTGATCTGCGATCAGCGGCTGGTGTCACGGCCCTATGGCGCACTCTTTCTCAACAGCCTGCCGCCCACGCCGCGCACCCGGGACATCGCCCGCGCCATCGCCTTTATCCGCCAGCAACCCGAACCAGACGCGTAATTCTGTGCTAAGATGCGCGCCGTTTTTCTTTCTTCTGAGGTAGTCATGTCAGCCCGAATTCTAGCGCTGGATACGGCAACAGAAGCCTGTTCAGCCGCGTTGCTGAATCAGCAACAGATGGATGCCCGATTTGAGATCGCTCCGCGCGATCATACCCAGCGCATTCTGCCGCTGGTCGAGGAGCTGCTGCTGGCGCAGCGGCTGGAACTGACCGATCTCGACGCGCTGGCGTTTGGCCGCGGGCCCGGCAGCTTTACCGGCGTGCGAATCGGGATTGGTATCGCGCAGGGCCTGGCGCTGGGTGCCGCTCTGCCGATGATCGCCATCTCCACCCTGGCGACGCTGGCGGAAGGCGCCTGGCGTCTGCACGGTGCCACGCGGGTGTTAACCGCGATTGATGCGCGCATGGGTGAGGTCTACTGGGCCGAATATCAGCGTGATGAGCAGGGCGTCTGGCAGGGCGAGGCCACTGAAAGCGTGCTCTCACCGGCGGCGGCGCTGGCACGCATGCAGGCGCTGTCCGGCGAATGGATGACCGCCGGCACCGGCTGGCAGGCTTATCCGGAGCTTCAGCAGGGCCATCCGCTGGCGCTCAGTGCCAGCGACGTGACCCTGCCTGCCGCACAGGATATGCTGCCGCTGGCCGCCCTGGCGCTGGCCCGCGGTGAAACGTGTCTGCCCGAAACGGCGGAGCCGACCTATCTGCGTAACGAAGTCGCCTGGAAAAAGTTACCTGGCCGGTAAAAGGCACGCAACTTATTGTAATGCGGCCAGTCTAATCTTTACCTGATGGGAGAATCGCTATGTCGTCAATCTGTGGTAAAGGGCTTTCAGGTCTGCTGCTGACCTGTGTGCTGGCGTTAACCGGTTGTGTCTCTATCCCTGACACGCTGCAGGGCAGTTCGCCGCAGCCGCAGCAGGATCTGTTGCGGGTGATGAGCGATCCGGCGCTGTTTGTCGGGCAGGAGTCACGCTTTGGCGGCAAGGTAGTCAATGTTACCAATCTGAATGGCAAAACCCGGCTTGAGATTGCGGCCCAGCCGCTGGATGACAGCGCCAGACCGCGTCTGGGGGCAGCATCGGTTGGCCGGATTTATGCCGATATCCACGGTTTCGTCGATCCGGTGGATGTCAGAAATCAGTATGTCACGGTGCTGGGCACGCTGAAGGGCACGGAGCAGGGCAAAATCGGTGAGGCGGATTACAAATTCGCGGTCATCGATGTGCGCGGCTACCAGCGCTGGAGGCTGACGCAGCAGGTGATGGCGCCGCCTCAGCCTGTGGATCCCTGGATCTGGTATGGGCCTACCCGCCATCGCGGGGGCTACTGGGGGCCTAATCCTTACTGGGGCATGATGAATACCGGCCCCACCGAGGTGCAGACCATTCTGACCGAGTAAGTGTGAACATCGTCTTTATCCAGCCCGGTCGCGGTGCTCGCAGCCGGGCTTTTTATTTGTCTGTTTTATCAGCACGAAATTTAGTGATGGACTTCGCAACCTCAACATGCCGAAACAGGCAAACTGGTACAATCAGTTAAAATATTGTTAACAAACCAGATTGGCTGAGGCAGCGATGGAAATACAACATAATTATCGGGGTGGATCCTTGAATAAGGTTTGGCTGAAACGCTACCCGGCAGATGTGCCTGCCGAAATAAGTGCAGATCGTTATAGTTCTCTGGTCGATCTGTTTGAGCAGGCCGTAAAACGCTACGCCGATCAACCCGCCTTTCTGAACATGGGTCAGAAGATGACCTTCCGCCAGCTGGAGGAGAAGAGCCGCGCGTTTGCCGCCTATCTCCAGCAGCAGCTGGGCCTGAAAGCCGGTGACCGGGTGGCGCTGATGATGCCCAACCTGCTCCAGTATCCGGTGGCCCTGTTTGGCGTACTGCGTGCGGGAATGGTGGTGGTCAACGTCAATCCGCTCTATACGCCGCGCGAGCTGAAGCATCAGCTTAATGACAGCGGCGCCAGCGCCATCGTCATCGTCTCTAACTTCGCCCACACGCTGGAAAAGGTGGTGGACGCGACGCCGGTTCGCCACGTTATTCTGACGCGAATGGGCGATCAGCTGGCACCGATTAAAGCCACGCTGGTGAACTTCGTCGTCAAATATGTGAAAAAGCTGGTGCCAAAATACCATCTGCCGGGCGCCATCTCGTTTCGTCAGGTGCTGGAGAGCGGGGCGTCGCTGCCGTATCAGCGCCCGGCGGTCTCCAATGACGATCTCGCCTTCCTGCAGTATACCGGCGGCACCACCGGCGTCGCCAAAGGGGCGATGCTGACCCATCGCAACATGCAGGCGAACATTGAGCAGACCCGCGCGACCTATGGCAAAATGCTGCGCGACGGCAAAGAGTTTGTGGTCACCGCGCTGCCGCTGTATCACATCTTCGCGCTCACCGTGAACGGCCTGCTGTTCCTGGAGCTGGGCGGTCAGAACCTGTTGATCACCAATCCACGCGATATCCCCGGTTTTGTGAAAGAGCTGAGCAGGGTGCCGTTCACCGCCATTACCGGCGTGAACACGCTGTTCAACGCGCTTCTCAACGATGAGCAGTTCAATAAACTTGATTTTTCGACGCTGCGACTCTCCGCAGGCGGCGGGATGGCGGTGCAGAAAGTGGTGGCCGAACGCTGGGAAAAGCTCACCGGGCACTACCTGCTGGAGGGCTATGGCCTGACCGAATGTTCGCCGCTGGTGTCGGTCAATCCCTATGACATCAGCTGCCACACCGGCAGCATCGGCCTGCCGGTGCCTTCGACCGACGTCCTGATTCTGGACGACGCCGGCAATGAGGTGCCGCCGGGTGAACCGGGCGAGCTCTGCATCCGCGGCCCGCAGGTGATGCTGGGCTACTGGCAGCATCCGGAAGCCACGGCGGAGGTGCTGAAAAATGGCTGGCTCCACAGCGGTGATATTGTTACCGTTGATGAGGAAGGCTTTATTCGCATCGTGGACCGCAAAAAAGATATGATTCTGGTGTCAGGCTTTAATGTCTACCCGAATGAGATCGAAGATGTGCTGATGCAGCACCCTAAAGTGCGTGAAGCGGCGGCGATTGGCGTGCCCAGCGACCTCTCGGGCGAAGCGGTGAAAGTCTGCATCGTCAAAAAAGATCCCTCGCTCACGAAAGAGGAGGTGCTCGACCACTGCCGCCGTCAGCTGACCGGTTACAAGGTGCCGAAGATTATTGAGTTCCGGGATGAGTTGCCAAAAACCAACGTTGGCAAGATACTGCGACGCGAGTTGCGCGACGAGGTAAAGTCCGGGCGCTGAAGCAGGACTGAATTGAGGTTGAACGCCGGCATGTCCGGCGTTTTTATTGTGTTTAACATGGAGCGCCGCGCGTTGTTGGCTGCGGTGAAAATAAGACGTGAACTATTCCCTTATCGACCAGGATGATCAACTGGCAGACGTGTGTCAGAAAGCGCGCCAGCACGCGGCGGTGGCACTGGATACCGAATTTGTCCGCACCCGCACTTACTATCCACAGCTGGGCCTGATCCAGCTGTTTGACGATCAGCAACTGGTGCTGATTGACCCGCTGAATATCCATGACTGGTCACCCTTTATCGAACTGCTGACCGATACCCGCGTCACCAAGTTCCTGCATGCCGGCGGGGAAGATCTGGAAGTCTTCCTGCACCGCTTCGGCGTTCTGCCGACGCCGATGATCGACACGCAGATCCTGGCAGCTTTCTCCGGCCAGCCGCTGTCGTGGGGCTTTGCCGCGATGGTCGCACACTTCACTCAGGTTGAGCTGGATAAAAGTGAATCGCGCACCGACTGGCTGGCCCGCCCGCTGACCGAGCGGCAGTGTGCGTATGCGGCCGCGGATGTCCACTATCTGCTGCCGATTGCCCGTCAGCTGATGGCCAACACCGAGGCGGCCGGCAACATGGCGGCGGCGCTCAGCGAGTGCGAAAACCTCTGTCAGCGCCGTCTCGACACGGTGGCACCGGATGATGCCTGGCGCGATATCACCAATGCCTGGCAGCTGCGCCCGCGTCAGCTGGCGGCGTTACAGCGTCTGGCGGCCTGGCGTCTGAAGCTGGCGCGTGAAAAGGATATGGCGGTGAACTTTGTGGTGCGCGAAGAGCATCTCTGGAAGGTCGCCCGCTTTATGCCTGGCTCGCTGGGCGAGCTGGACCATCTGGGGCTGTCAGGGCACGAGATTCGTTTCCACGGTAAAACGCTGGTGGCGCTGGTCGCCGACGCTGCGGCGCTGGACGAGAGTGAATTACCCGCACCGCTGGGCAATCTGATCGATCATCCACACTATAAGAATGTGTTTAAAGCCATGAAGGCGCTGGTGCAGCAGGTGAGTGAGCAGAGTGGGTTCAGTCAGGAACTGCTGGCGTCGCGTCGTCAGATCAATCAGGTTCTCAGTCAGCACTGGGGCCTTAAGCCACAGGGACGTCAGCCGGAGTTACTCACCGGATGGCGGGGCGCACTGCTGAAACCTGGCATTGATGCCATTCTGACGGCTGTCTGACCGATGAAATTTCCCCTGCCAGAGCGCAGGGGAAATTCAGGAAACGGTCAGCGTCATTTCGTCACGTCATCCGTTTCCGGCAGCGTGACGTTCAGCTCCAGAATGGAGATATCATCCCCTTTCTGATCCAGCTGCACCGTCACCATTTCCGGGTCGATCTTCACATATCTGCAAATCACTTCCAGAATGTCGCGCTTAAGTTGCGGAAGATAGTGGGGCTCACTGTCGCCCCTTCTCCGTTCTGCCACGATAATCTGCAGCCGTTCCTTGGCTATGTTGGCAGTGTTCTTCTTCCGGGATAAAAAGAAATCAAGTAATGCCATGGTTTATCCCCCGAACAGGCGTTTCAGGAAACCCTTCTTCTCTTCTTCGATAAAGCGGAAGGGGCGAACTTCACCGAGCAACCGTTCAACGGTATCGGCATAGGCTTTGCCAGCATCAGACTCGCCGTCAAGGATCACCGGCTCGCCCTGGTTAGAGGCGCGTAGGACTGACTGATCTTCCGGGATCACACCGACCAGAGGAATGCGCAGGATCTCCAGCACATCTTCCATGCTCAGCATGTCGCCACGGCTTACGCGGCCAGGGTTGTAACGGGTCAGCAGCAGATGCTCCTTCACCGGATCCTGACTGTTTTCAGCGCGACGGGATTTGGACGAGATGATACCCAGAATGCGGTCGGAGTCACGAACAGAAGAGACTTCCGGGTTGGTGGTAATGATGGCTTCATCGGCAAAGTAGAGCGCCATCAGAGCACCGGTTTCGATACCGGCCGGTGAGTCGCAGACGATGAAATCGAACTCCATCGCGGCCAGGTCGTTCAGGACTTTTTCAACACCTTCACGGGTCAGCGCATCTTTATCGCGGGTCTGTGACGCAGGCAGGATATAGAGCTGCTCGGTGCGTTTGTCGCGAATCAGTGCCTGGTTCAGCGTGGCATCGCCCTGGATTACGTTGACGAAGTCGTAGACCACACGGCGTTCACAACCCATGATCAGGTCCAGATTACGCAGACCGATATCAAAGTCGATCACGACCGTCTTTTTGCCCTTCTGCGCTAAACCGGTGGCGATGGCCGCGCTTGACGTGGTCTTACCAACGCCCCCTTTACCGGATGTAACTACAATAATGCGTGCCATAAATGTTGATTTCCTTAACAAAAGAAAAGGGGCCTAATTAAGTGTCTGGATAGTCAGCGCGCCATCCTGCAGGCACAGGCGCGCAGCTTTACCAAAAAATTCTTGCGGGATCTGATCCATGATCCAGTACTCCCCGGCAATCGAAACCAGCTCGGCGGCCAGGTGGGTACAGAAAATCTGGCAGTTGCGGTCACCGCTGGCACCTGCCAGCGCACGGCCGCGCATCATGCCGTAAATATGAATGTTGCCATCGGCGACCAGTTCGGCCCCGGCGCTGACGCTACTGGTGACGATTAAGTCGGCGTCACGCGCATAAATCTGCTGACCTGAGCGCACCGGGGTATTCACGATGCGGGTTTTCGCGGCCACGGCTTCGGCCGCCACCGGCTGGGGTTCAGGAACCGGCGCAGGCGCGGGGGCGTCGCTGCGCGGCCGCGCCTCTTTACCTTCGGCCAGCACCGGCAGGCCAGCCCGGACGATGATGCGTTTCAGGGCATCATCTTTACAGCCGCTCACGCCAACAATGCGTAAACCGGTGGCGAGAATCGCCTGCTGCAGCTGCTTCCAGTTAACATCCGCACTCAGCGTTGCAACGTTAAGTACCACCGGAGCGTTCTTCAGGAAATCTGGCGCCTGGTCAATCTTGTCCTGGAGTGCCTTGCGGATCACCACAGGGTCATGGTGATGCAAATGGACGACAGACAGGGTGAAACTGCTACCTTTAAATTCGATTGGCGTTTGCGACATCAGTCCCGACTCAGTCCTGTTTTCACTACCGTCAGCCAGGCGATGATAAAATCATCGTTTATGCGCTTACGGTGAATATTCGAAGTTCTGCAAGCATGTTATAGTTACAGCTATATTCAGACAAGCCTCAACGCCGGTTAATTCGAGTAAAAAATATGTTTTGTGTGATCTACAGAAGCCCGTTACGTGACCAGACTTATCTCTATGTTGAAAAAAAGGACGATTTTTCGCGCGTTCCGGACGCGTTGCTGAAAGGGTTTGGCAAGCCGCAGCTGGCAATGGTGCTGAAGCTGGAGGGCCGTGACAGGCTGGCTAATGCGGATATCAATAAAGTTAAGCAGGGTTTGAGCGAACAGGGCTATTATTTACAGCTTCCTCCACCGATTGAAAGTCTGCTAAAAATTCATTTACAGGCCGATAAAAAAGTTTAACTCAGATTCATCTGTAAATATAAATCCTGTCAGCGCAAGGCTGCCAGGATAATATGGCTTTAATGCTGCGCAAAATAGACGGCGCAGCTTATCGGTTTTTGACACGTCTTAAATTCCCTGCCTGAAATTTCTCCCCGATCTGGTCGAAACTTCAGCACTTATGCGCTTCTGTTTACGCTTTTTGACAAATTCCACCCCCCGGACCGTTAAAAGGATCTTATTATCACGCCATGAGGCTGGCATATCGATCAGCCCACAGGCAAACATCAATCCGCCAGCAACGCTGGCATCACACCTAACCTGAACAGGGGATGAGCATGTATCAGCATCGGAACTGGCAAGGCGCTCTGATAGATTTTCCGGTCAGCAAAGTGGTTTGCGTCGGCAGTAACTACGCAAAACATATTAAAGAGATGGGCAGTGCAACGCCGACTGAACCGGTTATCTTCATTAAGCCGGAAACCGCGCTGTGCGATCTGCGCCAGCCGCTCACGATTCCCGACGGTTTTGGCGAGGTGCACCATGAGGTGGAGCTGGCGGTGCTGATCGGTGCCACCCTGAAGCAGGCCAGCGAGGCGCATGTGGCTAAGGCGATCGCAGGCTATGGCGTGGCGCTGGATCTGACCCTGCGTGACCTGCAGGCCGGACTGAAAAAGGCGGGCCAGCCGTGGGAGAAAGCCAAGGGCTTCGACAATGCCTGTCCGGTTTCCGGCTTTATCCCGGCCGCCGAATTCAGTGGCGACCCGCAGAACACTGAGCTGACGCTGCGCGTCAACGGTGAGGTTCGCCAGCAGGGGAATACCGCGGATATGATCCATAAAATCCTGCCGCTGATTGCCCACATGAGCCATTACTTCACGCTGCGCGCAGGCGATGTGATCCTGACCGGCACGCCGGAAGGGGTTGGCCCGATGCGCTCGGGGGATCAGCTGGAGGTCTTCGTCGCGGGCCACGGCATCAGCACGCGCGTGCTCTAAACACTTGCATCACTGCGGCAGAGGCTTTATAAGGTGCGTTTCAGGCACAACCCGGACAATCATCATGACTGATACCCCTTTCTGGCAACACAAACGCCTGGCACAAATGAGCGATGAGGAGTGGGAATCCTTGTGTGATGGTTGCGGTCAGTGCTGCCTGAACAAGCTGCAGGACGCCGACACGGATGAGATCTACTTCACCAACGTCGCCTGTAATCAGCTCAACATCAAAAGCTGCCAGTGCCGCAACTATGAGCGCCGCTTCGAATTAGAAGAGGATTGCATCAAGCTCACCCGCGAAAATCTGACCACCTTTGACTGGCTGCCGCGCACCTGCGCTTACCGGCTGCTGGGCGAGGGCAAACCGCTTCCGGCGTGGCATCCGCTGCGCGCCGGTTCGAAAAGCGCCATGCATGCCCAGCGCATTTCGGTGCGTTATATCGCGGTGCGGGAGAGTGAAGTGCGCGACTGGGAAGATCACATCATTGACCGACCCGACCGCAACGGCTGAATGTCGCCGGGATGGATGTAAAAAAGGCTGCCTCGGGCAGCCTTTTTTCTGTCAGCGACCAAAGAGATCGCGCTGTTTAGGTCTGAACGGCTGGGCAATCAGCACCAGCGCGGCCACCAGCAGATAGCCGGCAAACACCACAATCATCCACTGCGGCATGCTCAGCGTCAGGAACGTCCAGGTGCGTTCTGCGCAGTCACCGCTGGCCAGAAAGACCGACGGCAGCCATTTGTCCAGCGGCAGGAAGTCGGGGAAGCGGGCGGCAAAATCGCAGGTGGTGAAGGGGTTCGGATGCAGCTGAATCATAGTGTGTTCATAAGCGAGGCGCAGACCTTCCCAGGCACTGTAGATCCAGAGCGCCAGCGCGCCCAGACGCAACGGCGATTTCGGCGCCATCGCCCCCACCAGCCCCGCGCCCATCACCCCGAACAGCGCATTCCGCTCATAGATGCACATCACGCAGGGCTTCAGGCCCATGACGTGCTGAAAAAAGAGCGCCGCCAACTCCAGCGCCAGCGCAGTCAGGGCCATTAATAACCAGGCACCGCGACCGCGTGAACAGCGATTCAGATATCTCAACATATTGCATTCCCTGTAAACGTGAATGCCACGCAGTGTAAACCAAAAGCGCAGGCAAACCAGCTACGGCCAGGGAAAAATCGTGTGTAAACATAACCTGATGCTGATCCAGAACAGGTTAAAAGGGGCAGATGTCACGGTGATGGCTGCAAGGCCCGGCAGGCCGCTGGCCGGCAATACGCGCGTGCTGGCCGGGCTGCGGCGACGGCCTTCACCTATCTCCGATCCGGACTCAGCGCTGAGCCAGACTGATACCTGACTGATACGGGCGCGATAAGGCGCAGAAAGCGCCAGCACGACCGGCGCGCCTGTCACCGTGCGCGGGCTGTCAGCCAGTCTGAAATATGCGCCCGCACCCGGTTTTAATAGTGACGCAGGCTATATCCGCTATAGGGCGTCTGGTATGATGAGTGCCCATCATGATTAGAAAAGCAACGAGAACACATTGCTATGGTTATAAAGGCTCAGAGTCCAGCGGGATTTGCTGAAGAGTATATTATTGAAAGCATCTGGAACAGTCGCTTTCCCCCCGGGTCGATTCTTCCTGCTGAGCGTGAGCTTTCTGAATTGATTGGGGTGACGCGCACCACACTGCGTGAAGTGCTGCAGCGCCTGGCGCGCGATGGCTGGCTCACGATCCAGCATGGCAAACCGACGCGGGTCAACGACTTCTGGGAAACGTCCGGGCTGAATATTCTGGAAACCCTGGCGCGTCTCGACCACGACAGCGTGCCGGTGCTGATCGACAACCTGCTGTCAGTGCGCAGTAACATTTCATCGATCTTTATCAGCCGTGCACTGCGTCATCATCCGGATAAAGCGCGTGAAGTGCTGGAAACCGTCAGCGCGGTCGCCGACCAGGCCGATGCCTATACCGAACTCGACTATCGGGTCTTCCGGGGGCTGGCTTTTGCCTCAGGCAACCCGATTTATGGCCTGATCCTGAATGGCCTGAAAGGTCTCTATACGCGCGTGGGTCGCCACTACTTCTCGAATCCCGAAGCCCGTCAGGTGGCGCGTGATTTCTATCTGAAACTGCTGGCGCTGTGTGACACCTCGCCAGGGCAGGATGAGATTGTTGAGGTGGTGCGAAACTATGGCCGCCGCAGCGGAGAGATCTGGCACAGCATGCAAAAGAATCTGCCCGACGATCTCGGCAATAAACGTTAAAAAAAACCGGACCTCAGGTCCGGTTTTTTTATCTCTTCAGAGTGCGACGCCGCGCGGCGGGTTGCGATCCAGCAGTTCGACACTGCCATCCTCATTCTGCTGTTCCAGTATCACATCGAATCCCCACAGGCGATGCACATGCTTCAGCACTTCGCGGCGGCTCTTGTCCAGCGGCGTGCGGCTCTGCGGCACATAGCGCAGCGTCAGCGAACGGTCGCCGCGAAGATCGACGTTATAAACCTGAATATTGGGTTCCAGATTACTCAGGTTGTACTGGGCCGAGAGCTGCTGACGAATCGCCCGGTAGCCCGCCTCGTCGTGGATAGCGGCGATTTCGAGGTAGTTGTTACGGTCATCGTCCAGCACGGTGAACAGACGGAAATCACGCATCACCTTCGGCGACAGGAACTGGCTGATGAAGCTCTCATCCTTGAACTCGCGCATCGCAAAATGCAGCGTTTCCAGCCAGTCGGACCCGGCAATATCCGGGAACCAGTAGCGATCTTCCTCCGTCGGCGACTGACAGATTCGCTTGATGTCCTGCATCATGGCAAAGCCTAATGCGTAAGGGTTGATGCCGTTGTACCACTGACTGTTGTAGGGGGGCTGATAGACCACGTTGGTATGGCTGTGCAGGAACTCCATCATGAAGCGTTCCGACACTTTGCCCTCATCGTAGAGGTGATTAAGAATGGTGTAGTGCCAGAAGGTGGCCCACCCCTCGTTCATCACCTGAGTCTGCTTCTGCGGATAGAAATACTGGCTGACCTTGCGCACGATGCGCAGGATTTCGCGCTGCCACGGCTCCAGCAGCGGGGCGTTCTTCTCCATAAAGTAGAGCAGGTTTTCCTGCGGCTCAGAGGGATACCGTGCGGCTTCAAAGGGCACCGCCTCTTTTTCACGGCGCGGCAGCGTGCGCCAGAGCGTATTTACCTGGCTCTGCAGATACTCTTCTCGGCTCTTCTGCCGGGCTTTTTCCTCCTGCAGAGAGATTTTCTGCGGGCGTTTATAGCGATCGACGCCATAATTCATTAAGGCGTGGCAGGAGTCGAGCAGGCGTTCGACCTCTTCAACGCCGTAGCGCTCTTCGCAGTCGCTGATGTAATTTTTCGCGAACAGCAGGTAGTCGACGATTGAACCGGCGTCGGTCCAGCTGCGGAACAGGTAGTTATTTTTGAAGAACGAGTTGTGGCCGTAACAGGCATGCGCCATCACCAGCGCCTGCATGGTCATGGTGTTCTCTTCCATCAGATAGGCGATGCAGGGGTTGGAGTTGATGACGATTTCATAGGCCAGGCCCTGCTGACCATGCTTGTAGCGCTGCTCGGTCTCGATAAACTTTTTACCGAACGACCAGTGAGAATAGTTAATCGGCATGCCCACGCTGGAATAGGCATCCATCATCTGTTCTGAGGTAATGACTTCGATCTGGTGCGGGTAGGTATCCAGCCGGTAGAGTTTAGCCACCCGGTCGATCTCGGCTAAATAGACATCCAGTAGTTCGAATGTCCAGTCTGGTCCGTCATTGAGTCGTTTGCTGTCTCTGATGGCTTCGTCAAAGATTGTCGTCATAGCGCACCTCTTGTTTGCAAACCGGCTGACCCGAAAGACAACCCGTTCTGGTTATTTAAGGCTTCGTCCTGAAAAAGGGAACCCAAAAAAACTAGGCGAACACAACAATGATAGCCCACTGTCGCCTATCCGAAATGCGAACTCAAACGAAATCTTTGGCACAAAATCATTCAGATAGACGCAATGGCCTGTTTCACCTTCTTTCCTCCGGCTGATGAAGGTTATCTCAGGATATGATCCTGTTTATAAGCAGAATGTATGGGGTTGAAGGATTCTCCTGAAACAGGCAGATTTCACTGCCTTTGTTGTCATTTATTTCTGCGTTTAACGATTAAGACGCATAAACCGCTGAAATCGGGCGGGTGACAAGATTTTAGTTACCTGAAAAGTAAAAAAGATGTGAAATAGAGGGAGAAATTTCGGGGTGGTATCCGCTTTGTTAATCCGCTGGCTATCATCAGTTGAACAGTGAATTATGCTTTTAGAGGTCGGGTGGGGGAGCTATGCACGTTGTCATTCTTGGAAGTGGGGTAGTCGGTGTGGCCAGCGCCTGGTATCTGGCCCGTGCCGGACATCAGGTTACCGTCATCGATCGTCAGCCTGCGGCGGCGATGGAAACCAGTGCGGGCAATGCCGGTCAGATCTCACCGGGCTATGCGGCCCCCTGGGCGGCCCCCGGTGTGCCACTGAAAGCGGTGAAGTGGATGTTCCAGCGTCATGCGCCGCTGGCTATCCGGCTGGATGGCAGCAGTTTCCAGCTGGAGTGGATGTGGCACATGCTGCGCAACTGCGACATCAACCACTATCAGCAGAACAAAAGCCGGATGGTGCGGATCGCCGAATACAGCCGTGACTGCCTGAAGGCGTTGCGCAGTGAAACCGGCATCGCCTATGAGGGCCGTCAGGGCGGGACGCTGCAGCTCTTCCGCACCCAGCAGCAGTTCGACAGCGCCAGCCAAGATATCGCCGTGCTGCGCGACGCGGGCGTGCCTTATGAGCTGTTGCAGGCGCATGAGCTGTCACGCGCCGAACCGGCGCTGGCCGCGACCCAGCATAAGCTCACCGGCGGCTTACGCCTGCCCAACGATGAAACCGGCGACTGCCAGCTCTTTACGCAGCGACTGGCGAAGATGGCCGAAGAGGCGGGCGTGGTCTTCCGCTATAATACCACCGTTGATCACCTGCTGCGCGATGGCAACCGCATCTATGGCGTGAAGTGCGGTGATGAGATCGTGAAAGCGGACAGCTACGTGGTGGCGTTTGGCTCCTACTCGACCGCGCTGCTGAAAAATGTCATCGATATCCCGGTCTATCCACTGAAAGGCTACTCGCTGACCATCCCGATTAAAAACCCGGACGCGGCCCCGGTCTCGACTATCCTGGACGAAACCTACAAAGTGGCGGTGACCCGCTTTGACGATCGCATCCGCGTGGGGGGAATGGCGGAAATTGTTGGTTTTAACACCAGACTCACCGAAGCGCGGCGGGAAACGCTGGAGATGGTCGTCAGTGATCTCTATCCTGAAGGCGGTCATGTCGCGCAGGCGAGTTTCTGGACCGGCCTGCGCCCGATGACGCCGGACGGCACGCCAATCGTAGGTGCCACACCCATCTCCAACCTCTACCTGAATACCGGTCACGGTACGCTGGGCTGGACGATGGCGTGCGGATCGGGTCAGCTGCTGGCCGATCTCATCTCCGGTAAAAAACCCGCTATTGCCGCCGATGACCTGGCGGTGTTCCGCTACTTACCCGGTTTCGCGGCGACGTCATCCCCGCTGCGTAACGCTAACGCAACTCGTTAAGTATTCAGGGAGAGGAAGATGTCACGTCCGATTGTTGCGACCATTAACCAGCAGGCGCTGCGTCATAACCTGACGGTTGTGCGCCAGGCCGCCCCCGCCTCGCGCGTCTGGTCAGTGGTTAAAGCGAATGCCTACGGGCACGGTATAGATCGCGTGCGCGACGCGCTGTCTGCCACCGACGGCTTTGCGCTGCTCAATATGGAAGAGGCGATTCAGCTGCGTGAGCAGGGCTGGAAAAAACCGATTCTGCTGCTGGAGGGTTTTTTTCACCCGGACGATCTGCAGCTGATCGACCGCTATCGCCTGACGACCAGCGTGCACAGCAACTGGCAGATCAACGCGCTGGCGGCGGCCAGGCTCTCTGCGCCGGTGGATATCTACCTCAAGGTCAACAGCGGCATGAACCGGCTGGGCTTCCGGCCGGAGCAGGTTAACAGCGCATGGCAGAAGCTGCGGGCGCTGAGTAACGTGGGTGAGATGACGCTGATGGCACACTTTGCCGATGCGGAAAATCCCGAGGGTCTCATTGACCCGCTGCAGCGCATCGAACAGGCGGCCGAGGGCCTGAACTGCCCGCGCTCTCTCTCTAACTCTGCCTGTACGCTGTGGCATCCGGAGGCGCACTTTGACTGGGTTCGTCCCGGCATCGTCCTTTATGGCGCCTCGCCCAGCGGCGACTGGCAGGATATCGCCGGCAGCGGCCTGCAACCGGTGATGACCCTGAGCAGCGAGATTATCGCGGTGCAGCAACTTCAGGCGGGCGATGGCGTCGGCTACGGCTACCGCTACCGGGCCAGCAGCGCCCAGCGGATCGGCGTCGTCGCCTGCGGCTACGCCGACGGCTATCCGCGTCATGCGCCGACCGGCACGCCCGTCTGCGTGGATGGCGTGATGACCCAGGTCGTGGGCGCAATCTCCATGGATATGATCACGGTGGATCTGACCCCCTGTCCGCAGGCGGGCATCGGCTCCGCGGTCGAGCTGTGGGGCGAGCAGGTTAAAATTGATCAGGTCGCTAAAGCGGCCGGAACGGTAGGGTACGAGCTGATGTGCGCGCTTGCCCCCCGCGTTCCGGTCAGGGCTATTTAAGCGCGGTCAGCGTGCCGCGCATCTTCCTGCTGCAGCGCCAGGCGAGGAATGCCAGCGCTGCACCCACCAGCATCATCAGGCTCAGTGAGAGCTTCTCCGCCACCGGCAGCGCCACGATAATCAGGCTGCCTGCCGCACCGCCCGCCATCTGAATAAAGCCCTGCAGGGCCGACGCGACGCCCGCCTGCTGCTGATACGGCTCCAGCGCATAGCTGGTGGCGGGGCCGACGGTAAAGGCCAGACCGGCCACCGCCACGGCCACCGGGAACATATAGAGCGCCCAGTGCGTCTGCATCGCGGCCGGGAAGATCTGCATACCGGCTACCAGCAGCAGCGCGCCCATCAGCATGGTCAGGAAACCCATCGCCAGACAGAACGGGCGACCCGCCTTACGAATCGCTTTGTTGACGAACATGCTGACAAACATGATCCAGAATCCGTTCGCGCCAAACGCAAAAGAGAACTGAATCGGGGTCAGGCCGCCTTCGCTCATCAGCACCTGGGGTGCCAGCGACACATAGGTCAGCACCATGCCCAGCGCACCGGCATTGGCAAACGCAAACGCCAGGAAGCGGGGCTGACGCAGGATCGCGGCATACTGTTTAACCGGCAGGCCTTTCACGCGCAGGGTATCCGCCGGACGGGTCTCGGGCAGCCAGATCAGCACCAGCAGCGTAATCAGCGCGCCGTAGCCGCAGAGGAACCAGAAGGGCGCGCGCCAGTCGAAGGCGCTGGCCAGCAGGCCGCCCAGCAGCGGCGCGAGGGCCGGAACGATGTTCAGCGCGCCATTCAGGAAGCCATAGGCGCGGGCGGCATCATCCCCGCTGAGACGGTCGCGCACGCCGCTGAAGGCCACAACCGCGCTGCAGCAGACGCCGCAGCCCTGCACCAGGCGCGCGATTACGAACAGCGGAAAAGAGGTGGCGGTCGCCGCGATAGCACTGCCGGTAATGTAAAGTGCCAGGCCCAGCAGCGCGATCGGCTTACGGCCATAGTTATCAACCAGCGGACCGGTGACCAGTTGCCCCAGGCCCATTACCAGCAGGAACAGGGGGATCGTGGTCTGCACCAGGGTAACCGGCGTATTCAGCCCGACGGCGATTTGTGGCAACGTGGGCAAATAGAGATCGATGCCTAAAGGTGCCAGCAGCACCAGGCTTAATAACAGCAGAGTAAATTTTTGCATAACAACCAGAGGGTAAACGGTCTGTTAAAAAACGATCGCAAAGGGTAATGATTCAGAGGCAAAAAAGATAGAGGAAAGGGGTGCGGAAAGTGCGATGCCTGCCGGAACAGGCATCGCAGGGGCAGACTCAGTAGGCACCGTCGCGGCGCAGCACCACACCGGCGGTTTTGAACAGAATGGCGATGTCGGTCCAGAGCGCCCAGTTCTTCACATACCAGGAGTCAAAATAGACGCGGGTATCATAGTCGATGTCGTTTCGTCCGCTGACCTGCCAGAGGCCGGTCATGCCGGGCTTGGCCATCAGGTAATAGTCCACGTCACCGGCATAGCGCTCCAGTTCGGCTTCAATCACCGGGCGCGGGCCCACCAGGCTCATCTCACCGCGAATCACGTTCCAGAGCTGCGGTAACTCATCCAGGCTGGTTTTACGCAGGAACCCACCGATAGCGGTAATACGCGGATCGTTCTTCAGTTTGAAGTCCTTGTCCCACTCCCGGCGCGCCTCTTCGCTGGTCGCCAGTAACTTCTCCAGCACCTCTTTGGAGTTAGTCACCATCGAGCGGAACTTCAGGCACTTAAACTTTTTGCCGTTCTGACCGACCCGCTCGTGACCATAGATCGCATTGCCGCCATCCCGCTTCACCATAAAGCAGAGCAGGGCGAAGATCGGGCCGAGGAACAGCAGCAGCATCGACGCCACCACGATATCAAAGGCGCGCTTCATAAAGCGGGAAGAGTGCTTCGCCAGGTTATTGCTGACGCGCAGGATCATCACTTCATGGCTGAAAATAAAGGACATGTCGGTGCCGTAGAGCGGTACACCGCGCAGCGTCGGGATGACGGAGACCGATCGGCAGTTCATCTTCGACAGAAACTTCAGCCAGCGGTCGCGCATCGGCTGCTGCTCATACTCCATGGCGACGATAAACTGCACGTTGTCACGGTCGATGGTCTGCCAGTTGATATCTTTCCAGGTGATCACCGGCACGCCGTTGACGCTCTGCCCGGTCGGCACATCGTCCACCGAGATAAACGCCTGCACGTTGTAGCCCAGAATCTCTTCACTCTGCAGCGCCGCATAGGCTTCGGTGGCGTTGCGGCCTGAACCGATGATGATGGTCTCTTTCTGCCACTGGCCCGCCTTGTTGATGGCGCGCTTGACCATCGCCCGCATCAGCGGCAGCAGCAGCAGGGCGTATGTCCAGCTGAAGACCCAGACCATGCGCGAGAAGTCCCACTTCGAAAAGGCGATCAGCGCGAGGTCGAGCAGCGAGAAAACAAATAACGTTTTGACGATCTCTTTCAGCTCAAACCAGAAAGGTTTGCGATAGGTATAGTGACGCAGACGCACCCAGAACCAGCCGGTACAGAGCACCGACATAATAAACTGGGCAATAAAACGATATTCAATCTGATGCGGCGGAATAAAGGAATCCAGCTCGCCCCAAATACCCTGTATCGTGGCGGCAGATAAAAACAAAGCCAGATTGAGTGCAATCAGATCGGAGAAACTCAGGGCGAATTTCACGATGATATTCTTGCGCGTGCCGCTCCACGAGCGGCTCGGGCTATTCATTATCAATGTACTTGCCATAAAACCTGCTCTCTTTCTTAAGTAAAAGATGGCCTGATCAGAATCAGGTACGCGCTCAGGAGTGGGCTGCTGAAAATTAAAAAAATCATTTTCAGGCTGGTGCAGTCGGTCAAGCCAGTACAGCTGCAAAAAGATAACGATTAAAGCGTGATGGTACTCACGAAATGTTGCAGCATTGAGAATGAGTATGCAGGAGATATTTGACAGAGTTAATACGGAAAAAATCTGAAAACGGCGAAAGTGATTAAAGTTTTAAATGGCTAAGTTGTTGTTTCTATTAGATAAAATAAGAGGGCGGTCAGTTATAACCAAACTGTTTAAGACGCTTTTTAGGAATTACCGCCGGTTTAGGCGACCGGCGGTAATGAAAAAGGCTCAGGCAGGTTTTTTTAAAATCCAGCGGTCCTGCTGTTTATCGTAATGACCGATTTGCAGATCCACCGGTTCCCCGTCGATCCAGGCGGGCACGCTGGTATCGCGATCCCAGCCGTCAAGTTGGGTAATTAAGCCGGGATTGGTATGACAGGGGATACTGACGGTGTCGGTGTTCTCACCGTCAAGATCGGCATCAACAATCTCATAACGACCAATTTTAACGACGTGTCCCATTCATTTCTCCCGTTTTTACTGACATAGAGCGTTAAGCTTAGCGTATCAACAGAAAATAACGTGGCTGAATGATTAGGATTATTCCTTCTCTTCCGCCGGACGGACCCCGATCTTAACAATACGGTTATCCTCTTTCTCTGCCACGGTCCACGTCAGCTGATTCCACTCCACCTGGTCACCGACGACCGGCGCGCCGCCCAGCATCGCCAGCACCAGTTGTCCCAGCGACTGCTGATCGTTGGTGCTCTCATCCAGCTCCAGGCCATAAATCTGCGCAACGTCACGCAGACGCGCCTCTGCATCCAGAATAAAGTCTCCAAAGAAGCGCTGATCGAGTGAAACCGGCGGCGTCTGACTGAACATCTTGCCCAGCGCAGGCAGGTCGCGCTCACGACCGATGACGCAAATCACGTCGTTCTCTTTAAGCCGCGTGCCGCCGTTGGGGTGCATCAGCACATTGTCACGGAACAGGGCGGCGATGCGGGTTTCTCGCGGCATCTGCAGGTCGCGCAGGGCCGCGCCCACACACCACTTATCTGCGCTGAGCTGATAGACAAACTGCTCCCACGGATTCTCCGGATGGATATCCAGGCCAACACGGCTGATGGGCGAGGCGGTCGGTGGCACCACCACTTTCGCTTTTTTGGCGGCAAAGCCCAGCGAGGTGCCCTGCAGCATCAGGGAGACCAGCACCACAAAGAAGGCGATATTAAAATAGAGCGAGGCGTTTTCCAGCCCGGCCATCATCGGGAACACCGCCAGGATGATCGGCACCGCACCGCGTAAGCCCACCCAGCTGATAAAGAACCGTTCGCGGGTGGTAAAGCTGCGGAACGGCAGCAGGCCGATAAAGACCGACAGCGGACGCGCCACCAGAATCAGCCACAGCGACAGGATCATCGCGGGCAGGGCGATATGCCAGAGGTCGGACGGCGTCACCAGCAGCCCCAGCACGATAAACATGCCAATCTGGCTGAGCCACGCCATCCCGTCGAAGGTCTGCAGGATGCCATGACGGTTGCGAATCGGGCGGTTGCCCAGCAGGAAGCCGCACAGGTAGACGGCGAGGATGCCGCTGCCCTCTAACACCGTCGTCAGAGCAAACACCAGAATGCCGCCGCTCAGCGCCAGCAGCGGGTAAAGCCCCCCGGCCAGGCTGATGCGATTGATCAGCTGCTGCAGCGCCCAGCCACCGCCCAGGCCCAGCACGATGCCCAGTCCGAACTGCTGCACCAGATGCACCAGGAACATCCAGTCGAGCCCGCTGCGGCCCTGCTCGATCATCTCAATCAGGGTAATGGTGAGAAAGACCGCCATCGGGTCGTTGCTGCCCGATTCGATCTCCAGGGTGGAGCTGACACGTTCGTTCAGCCCTTTGTCGCCCAGCAGCGAAAAGACGGCGGCGGCGTCGGTGGAGCCGATAATCGCGCCGATCAGGAAGCCCTGCATCATATCGAGGTTAAACAGCCAGGCGGCAACCACCCCGGTCAGGCCGGCGGTAATCATCACGCCCACGGTCGCCAGCGACAGCGCCGGGCCGAGCGCCACCTTAAACGAGGTGGCCTTGGTGCGCATCCCGCCATCCAGCAGGATGATGGCCAGCGCCAGGTTCGAGATCAGATAGGCTGCCGGATAGTTATCGAAGGCGATACCGCCGATGCCATCCACCCCGGTCAGCATACCCAGAGCGAGGAAGATCACCAGAATCGGGATCCCCAGCCGGGATGAGAAAGAGCTCAGCAAAATACTCGATGCTACCAGCACGGAACCGATGATAAACAGACTGTAGACGATAGTGTGGTTCAAACCCGGTCTCCTGAGATATGACAGCGCGAAGGCGCGACTGGTGACAAATATCCATGCTATCTCTGAAAGATAATGTTTTATCAAGGAGTTGTCATTGTGAAAATGTGTATTATACGAATTGCTTAATGCGTTGTGGTATCAGATTAATGTGAAGAATGAGGGGGTTGGCAGGCAAGCGGGGGAAAACAGACTGTTTTAACAGGTTATTCGGCGGATAAAAAAAGCCGGTGATAAACCGGCTCTGCGGGTAAACGCGATGGACGCTGCGCCTCAACCCTCAGGTGCGGGCGATGGGGGCAGGCGGTGAACCGCCGGAAGGCAGGCTCCGGCGGAGGGGGAGTGCGCCACAGTCAGGCATTTTCGCCCCGCTGTGGCGTCAGGCTTCCGTTGCCTGCTTATGAAACAGCGATCGAAATACCGGATAGATATCTTCCGGCTCGCGGATATGTTCAATGGCAAAGTTATCGAACGTCGCCTGCAGATGTTCATACTCGCGCCACAGCGTCTGATGGGCCCGGCGGGTGATCTCGATATAGCTGTAGTACCGCACCACCGGCAGAATCTGTTTCGCCAGGATTTCATGGCAGAGTGGGGAGTCATCGGCCCAGTTGTCGCCATCGGACGCCTGCGCGGCATAGATGTTCCACTGCGCCGGGTCATACCGCTCTTTGACCACCTCATCCATCAGTTTGAGGGCACTGGAGACGATGGTGCCGCCGGTCTCCTGCGAATAGAAGAACTCCTGTTCATCGACCTCTTTCGCCTGGGTGTGATGGCGGATATAGACCACATCCACATTTTTGTAGGTGCGGCTCAGGAACAGGTAGAGCAGGATATAGAAGCGTTTTGCCATATCCTTGGTGGCCTGATCCATGGAGCCGGAGACATCCATCAGACAGAACATCACGGCCTGGCTGGAGGGCTCCGGACGTTTCTCGAAGTTCTTGTAACGCAGATCGAAGGTGTCGATAAAGGGCACCCGGTCAATGCGCGCACGCAGCTCGGCGATCTCTTTGCGCAGCCGCTCCTCCTCCAGCAGCTGGGCCGGTTCGCTTTTCTGCACTTCCTGCAGGGTTTCCTCCAGTTCGTGCAGCATCCGGCGTTTGCCCGCCGTCATCGCCGTACGCCGCGCCAGCGAGTTCTGCAGCGACCGCACGACGCTGATGTTGGCCGGCACGCCGTTAGAGGTAAAACCGGCGCGGTGGGTCTTGTACTCGTTCAGCTGGCGATGCTGATTCCGGCGCAGGTTAGGCAGCGCCAGATCCTCGAACAGCAGGTCCAGATACTCATCTTTGGAAATCTGAAAGACGAACTCATCCTGGCCTTCACCATCCTGACTGGCGTTGCCCTGACCGCTGCCGCCGCCGCCGCCGCCGCCCTGCGGACGTTCGACGCGGTCATTCTGAACAAAATGGTCATTGCCCGGATGGACCCGATGGCGGTTGCCGCCGCGGCCCTGATGAAAAATCGGCTCATTAATGTCGTCAATCGGGATAGAGACGGACTCACCGCTGCTTACGTCGGTCACCGAGCGTTTATTGATGGCCTCGGAGATCGACTGCTTGATTTGTGACTTGTATCGGCGCAAGAAGCGCTGGCGGTTGACCGCGCTCTTGTTTTTGCCGTTAAGCCGGCGATCGATGAAATAGGCCATGGTATTCCCCCAAACTACATTGTAAGCAGGCCGGGCGAACCCGACCTTTTCAGACCGGTATCACTTACCGGCAAGCTTACAGACTCTGATCAGGACGATTTACGCACACGCAGATACCATTCGCAGAGCAGACGAACCTGCTTGCGGGTATAGCCTTTTTCCATCATGCGATCGACAAAATCATCATGTTTTTTCTGCTCATCCGTCGAGGTCTTGGTGTTAAACGAGATGACCGGCAGCAACTCTTCCGTGTTGGAGAACATTTTCTTCTCGATCACGGTGCGCAGTTTTTCGTAACTGGTCCAGTTCGGATTGCGACCGTTATTGTGTGCCCGGGCGCGCAGCACAAAGTTGACGATCTCGTTACGGAAATCTTTCGGGTTACTGATGCCGGCAGGCTTCTCGATTTTCTCCAGCTCTGCGTTAAGCGATTCACGGTCAAACAGCTGGCCGGTATCGGGATCGCGGTACTCCTGATCCTGGATCCAGAAATCGGCATAGGTGACATAGCGGTCAAAGATGTTCTGACCATATTCAGAGTAGGATTCCAGATAGGCCGTCTGAATCTCTTTGCCGATAAACTCCGCATATTTCGGGATCAGATAGCCTTTAAGGTGCTCAAGGTACTTCTCGGCCTGCTCCTGCGGGAACTGCTCGCGTTCGATCTGCTGCTCCAGCACGTAGAACAGGTGCACCGGGTTCGCCGCCACTTCGGCGTGGTCGAAGTTAAACACTCGCGACAGGATCTTAAAGGCGAAGCGGGTCGAGAGCCCGTTCATCCCCTCATCCACACCGGCGTAGTCGTGGTACTCCTGCCAGGATTTTGCTTTCGGATCCGTATCTTTCAGGCTCTCGCCGTCATAGACCCGCATCTTGGAGTAGATACTGGAGTTTTCCGGATCTTTCAGACGCGACAGAATGGAGAAGCGTGCCAGGGTTTCCAGCGTGCCGGGCGCGCAGGGCGAGGTCGCCAGCTCACTGTGGGCAAGCAGCTTGTCGTAGATTTTAATCTCTTCGGAGACCCGCAGGCAGTAGGGCACCTTAACGATGTAAACGCGGTCGAGGAACGCCTCATTATTCTTGTTGTTGCGGAACGTAACCCACTCCGATTCGTTGGAGTGCGCCAGAATAATGCCGTTGAAGGGCAGCGCTGAAATCCCCTCGGTCCCGTTGTAGTTCCCCTCCTGGGTCGCCGTCAGTAACGGGTGAAGCACCTTGATCGGGGCCTTGAACATCTCGACGAATTCCATGATGCCCTGGTTCGCGCGGCAGAGCGCGCCGGAGTAGCCGTACGCATCCGGATCGTTCTGGGCATGGTTTTCCAGTTTGCGGATGTCCACTTTACCGACCAGCGCGGAGATATCCTGGTTGTTCTCATCGCCTGGCTCGGTTTTGGCAATCGCCAGCTGCTCCAGAATCGACGGCCAGACCTTCACGACCTTGAAGCGTGAAATGTCGCCACCGAAATCGTGCAGGCGCTTGGCCGCCCACGGCGACATGATGGTGCCCAGGTAACGACGCGGCACGCCATACTCTTTTTCAAGAATATGCGCATCTTCCTGAGGATTAAACAGGCAGAGCGGATGGTCATTCACCGGGCTGCGTTCGCCGTCGGCGCTCAGCACATAGATTGGCACCCGCTGCATCAGCGACTTCAGCCGTTCTGCCAGCGAGGATTTACCGCCACCCACCGGACCCAGCAGATAGAGGATCTGTTTCTTCTCTTCCAGTCCCTGAGCGGCATGTTTCAGGTAGGAGACGATCTGCTCAATCGCTTCCTCCATGCCGTAAAACTCCTCGAACGCCGGATAGCGTCCCATCACACGGTTGGAAAATATTCTGGAAAGGCGTGGCTCCTGGGCAGTGTCGACCATAACCGGCTCTCCGATAGCCATTAACAGTCGTTCTGCCGCGTTGGCGTATGCACTGCGATCCTGCTTACAGATGGCAAGAAATTCCTGCAGTGTGAACTCTTCGTCCTTGGCAGCTTCATAACGCTGACGATAGTGATCGAATATATTCATAGCGATGCCCGTCCTTTCGTTTTTAGCACAGGTAAGGAGCGTAATTAGAGACTTGTAGCAGCTCCCGGAAGATATTCTTTGTTGAGTACAGCAACCCTTATGCCAACCTGATCTTTTTTATCGGTATACACAACTTTTGTGGTTACTCTGCTCGGTCAAAATCTCTGCTGTTACTTCTAACTGTAGATGGCTTCTAGGAAATTTCCTCCATGGGTTAGGGTGAAAAGGAGAGTGTTCAAAAGTAATTGGGTTTGTTGTGAGATGAGTTCAAATTGCTGATGCTTTAACTTAACGTGTTTTTAACCTTTAATGCCACTTTAGTTGATGAGCGGCTTAAAGGATTTCGATATAAGTTAATCCAGTCGTAAAAAACCGTTAGACTTCCTGTTTGATTGTTATATTTATGGAATGAATAAATTGTGAACCAATTCAAATTTAAGACGCTTGTTGCCCTTCTGCCCTGTTATTTACTGATGCCGCAGGCCAATGCCGCTCCGCTTTCCGTGGGCGCATCGGTCATCTACGCCGAGTCGCCTTACCGTGGCGGTCAGGACCGCTATCTGCCGGTTCCGGTGATCAACTATGAAGGTGAAAACTTCTGGTTCCGCAGCCTGCAGGGCGGCTACTACCTCTGGAAAGATCCGCAGGACCAGCTGTCGCTGACGCTGCTGGGTTCACCGCAGGAGTACAAACCCAGCGACAACGACCTGGGCGATATGAAAGGGCTGGATAAGCGCCGCATGACGCTGATGGGCGGCCTGACCTACCGTCATACCGCAGACTGGGGGATCGTCCGCACCGCCTTGCTGGGTGATGTCCTGAACAACAGCAACGGCATGATCTGGGATCTGACCTACCTTTACCGTTTCCAGATGGGGGATTTCAGCCTGACCCCGGGTATCGGTGCGATGTGGAACAGTGCCAATCAGAACCGTTATTACTATGGCGTGTCCGGGCACGAAAGCGCGCGGACCGGTATCCGCCGCTATAACCCGGATGACAGCTGGTCGCCCTATGTTGAGCTGAGCGCCAGCTATCAGATTGCGACGCAGTGGAACATCGGCGTGACCGGTCGCTACACCCGCTTCGACAGTGAAATCAAAGACAGCCCGATGATTGAGAAGAGCGGGCAGACGACCCTCTGGACAGGCGTCAGCTACAGCTTCTGATAACGCACCACAGGAGGGCATTTATGGCCCTCTGTTTTTTTATGGGGCCCTGAAACGGGGCGGGAGAGCAGAATGCGCAACACGATAAATTTTGCCGGATTCGATACGCTGCCGGTCATCGGTCAGGGCACCTGGTACATGGGCGAAACCGCCTCGCAGCGGGCCGCTGAAGTCGCGGCGCTGCAGGCCGGACTGGATTGCGGGCTGCGGCTTATCGATACCGCCGAGATGTATGCGGAGGGCGGGGCAGAAGAGGTGGTCGGCGAGGCGCTACGCGGACGGCGCGAACAGGCGCTGCTGGTCTCGAAGGTCTATCCGTGGAACGCGGGGGAAGTGGATGCCATCGACGCCTGCGAGCGCAGCCTGCGCCGCCTGCAGACAGATTACCTCGACCTCTATCTGCTGCACTGGCGCGGCAACATTCCGCTGGAAGAGACTCTGCGCGCTATGGAACGTCTGCAGCAGCAGGGCAAAATCCGCCACTGGGGCGTCTCAAACTTTGATACAGAGGATCTGGCGGAACTGTGGGATGAACCCGGCGGAAATCACTGCGCAACCAATCAGGTGCTCTATCATCTGGCGTCACGCGGCATTGAGTCCGCGCTGCTGCCCGCCTGTCAGCAGCGCGGGATGCCGGTCATGGCCTATTGCCCGCTGGCCCAAGCCGGCCGCTTACGGGAATCGCTGTTCAGCGATCCCCTTCTGACGCAGATTGCACAGCAAAAGGGCATCAGCGTGGCGCAACTCCTGCTGGCCTGGGTGGTTCGCCAGCAGGGGGTAATCGCCATTCCTAAAGCCAGCTCTGTCGCTCACGTTCAGGAAAATGCGGCCGCGCTGGAGGTGAAACTGACTGATGAGGAGCTGGCCCGCATCGATCGTGCCTGGCCAGCGCCGCAGCATCGCGTACCGCTGGATATTGTTTAGCTGCCCGCCTTGTCGCTGGCGGCGGCTTTCTTCTTCAGGCGGAAGGTCGTGGCCAGCCGTGCTGGCTTTTCACCCGCGCTGCGCAACGGTTTGCTGATACGCGCGGTTTCCACACAGACCATGGTTTTGTAGCCTTCGTTCGCCATATCGGCCATGCTGCAGGAGAGTTCCACGCCCGGATTCCAGGTGACAACGTCACTGTGATGGTGGTGATATACCTCGATCTGGCGCTGACCCACGGTATCATTGATGACGGCGCAATCCTGCGGGGCGGTAAAGATGCGGTCAACTCTGCCCGGATAGCGCTGTTTACCGTCGCTGCTGCCCACCTGTCCCTCATTGACCTTATCGATGAAGCTGTTGCCCAGTCCGGAAACCTCGACACCCTGAATATCGCTGACGGTGAAGTAGCTGTGCAGTGCCGCTGTGGCGTCAAAGTCGCCATAGGCTTCCAGCTCGATTTCGCAATGCTGACCCAGGCGGAAGCGGGCGATTAGCGTAAACGCGTGCGGCCACAGCTTCAGGGTCTGAGGATTGCTCTCCAGCACCAGCGTCAGCATCACGCCCTCTTCGTTTTCATCGTGAGCGGTCAGTTTCCACGGCTGGGTACGGGCAAACCCGTGCGCCGGTTCGCCCGCCGGGCCAAACCAGGGCCAGCAGATCGGCACACCGCCGCGAATCGCCTTGCCGGGGGCGAACAGGCTCTTGTCGCTCAGCCAGAGCACCGGTTTTTCACCGCTGGGCTGCCAGGCGATGAGATGCGCACCCTGCAGCGTAATGGCCGCCCGGACCCTGGGATGGCTCACCACAATCGTCGGCAGGTCGCCCGCCTGACGCTGCGAAAGGTAAGGGGAGATCTGTGTGACCACCGGCAGAGAAAACAGTTTTTCTTGCATGTTCGATTCCTTCCTGTACGGATCAAAAAAAGGGCGACCGAAGTCGCCCTTATTCTCAATGCTGTCTGGCTGCCTTATTTAGCAGAAACCAGTGCAATCAGGTCGAGAACTTTGTTTGAGTAGCCAGTTTCGTTATCGTACCAGGAAACCAGTTTCACAAAGTTGTCGTTCAGCGCGATACCTGCTTTCGCATCGAAGACTGAAGTCAGGACTTCGCCGTTGAAGTCGGTGGAAACCACGTCATCTTCAACATAGCCCAGCACGTCTTTCATCTCGCCTTCTGCTGCGGCTTTAATCGCTGCACAGATCTCTTTATAAGAAGCCGCTTTTTCCAGACGTACGGTCAGGTCAACAACGGACACGTTAGGCGTAGGTACGCGGAAAGCCATACCGGTCAGTTTACCGTTCAGCTCTGGCAGAACTTTACCGACTGCTTTCGCTGCGCCGGTTGATGAAGGGATGATGTTCTGCGATGCGCCGCGGCCGCCGCGCCAGTCTTTGTGAGACGGGCCATCAACGGTTTTCTGGGTTGCGGTGGTCGCGTGAACGGTGGTCATCAGACCTTCAACGATACCGAACTTGTCGTTGATCACTTTAGCCAGCGGAGCCAGGCAGTTAGTGGTACAGGATGCGTTAGAAACGATATCCTGGCCTTCGTATTTGTCGAAGTTTGCACCACGAACAAACATTGGGGTGTCATCTTTAGATGGACCGGTCAGAACGACTTTCTTAGCACCTGCGGTGATGTGTTTACGCGCGGTTTCGTCGGTCAGGAAGATACCGGTTGCTTCAGCAACAACGTCAACACCTGCTTCATCCCACTTCAGGTTGGCAGGATCTCTCTCAGCGGTAACACGGATTTTTTTACCGTTTACAATCAGTGCGCCATCCTGAACTTCTACGGTGCCGTCGAAACGACCGTGAGTAGAGTCATACTTCAGCATGTACGCCATGTAATCCGCGTCCAGCAGGTCGTTGATAGCAACGATTTCGATGTCAGAACGTTTCTGAGCAGCACGGAAAACGATGCGACCGATACGGCCAAAACCGTTGATACCTACTTTGATAGTCATATATTCCACCAGCTATTTGTTAGTGAATAAAAGGTTGCCTGTAAAATTACAAAAACCTTACCAGGCGTCAAGCGGAATCGTGTCAATTGTTGCGACAAATCAATTCGCCTGAGAAGAATTATTCGGTGCGCAACCGCTTGCGCACCGCCAATGATATCGCGCTTCGCCGAATCAATCGCCGAATATATAGGGATGCTTCGGAGAAAAGGTGATCGAAGTCACAAATCCGCTTAGCGGGCGACCAGGTGAAAGGGTGAGCACAAAAAAAGACCCGGGTTATGTTGATCATTTGTTAGAATAATAGTCGAATTTTTCAGAATGGCACTGCCCGGAAATCTTAAAATGGCTAAAGACACCGCACCCGAAGCAAAAATTGCGCAGCTGACCGAGATGCAGCGATACGTGACTCAGCAACGCGGAACGGAACCGCCTTACAGCGGCGCACTGCTGCACAACAAGCAGGAAGGGATCTATCACTGCCTGGTCTGCGAGGCGCCTCTTTTCCTCTCTGAAACCAAATATGATTCAGGTTGTGGCTGGCCGAGTTTTTACGAGCCCGTCAGTGATGATGCGATTCGCTATATCGACGATAACTCTCACGGCATGCAGCGCGTCGAAATCCGCTGCGGCAGCTGTGATGCGCATCTGGGCCATGTTTTCCCGGATGGCCCGCAACCGACCGGCGAACGCTACTGTGTTAACTCCGCCTCGCTGAATTTCACCGATGAGCAGGGCGTCCAGACCAAAGGGTAAGACGATGAAGGAACAACTCGAAGCGATGCTTGCGTCAATGACGCCCGAAGTCTACCAGCGGCTGGCCACGGCGGTTGAGATTGGCAAGTGGCCGGATGGCGTGGCGCTGACGCAGGAGCAGCGCGACAACTGTCTGCAACTGGTGATGATGTGGCAGGCCAGGCACAACGATGCGCCGCAGCATATGACCATCGGCAAGGGCGGCGAGATGGTGATGAAGACGAAAAAAGAGCTGAAGGAGGAGTTCGGCATCGACTCCGACGTCACCCGCATCCATCTGCACTGATGGCGAAAAAAAAGCTGGCCTCCTGCCAGCTTTTTTTATCAGATGAGGATCGCTCCCTGCGCGGTCATCTGCGCAAAGGCAACCTCGCTGTCTTCCGGGTTCAGATTGACGCCGCGACAACCCTCCCTGACCACCTCAACGTGATACCCCAGCTCCAGCGCATCCAGCACGCTGTATTTAACGCAGTAATCGGTCGCCAGACCCAGCATCACCAGATGGGTGATCCCGCGTTCGCGCAGCCAGCTATCCAGCTCGGTTTTGCGGCGGTGGCCATTGTCAAAAAAGGCGCTGTAGCTGTCGACATCCTGATCCTGTCCTTTATGAAACGTCGCATCGAACAGCGAGCGATCCAGGCCCGGATGGAAGTCCGCACCCGCCGACCCCTGGACGCCATGATCGGGCCACCAGATCTGAGCCAGCCCGTTTAACTCGCCCAGCGTGTAGACCGGCTCGCCGGAGACGGAGGCAAAGCTGCCGTGGTCGGCCGGGTGCCAGTCCTGTAAGGCCAGCACGCACTCGCCCCGCTCATGGAACAGCCGCGCATAACGATTCGCCACCTCAACGGTGTGGTCCCCTTCGTGGACGGCCATCGGGCCGCCGGGGCAGAAATCGTTCTGAATATCAATAATGATAAGAGCCCGCTTCATTACATGTTGCTCCGTGTCAGTCTTCAGTCAGTTCGCCGCGCAGGTTCTGCTGCATCTTCGCACGAATTTGATCGGCAGAGAGATCCTGACTCAGTAAGAAGTGTAGCTTGGTCAGCGCGGCTTCCACCGTCAGGTCAAATCCGCTGATCACCCCGGCGTGTTCCAGCGCATTGCCGGTGGCATATCCACCCATGTTCACTTTGCCAGAGATACACTGGGTCAGGTTGACCACCACGATGCCACGCTCGCTGGCCTGATGAAGCTCCGCCAGAAACTCTTTGTTCTGTGGCGCATTGCCGACGCCGTATGAGCGCAGGATCAGCGCCTTGACGGGCTGGCGCAGGAAGTTACGCACGACATCTGCGGAGATCCCCGGATAGATGGTCACCACGCCGATGGGCTGTGGCGTGATGGTGTGCACTTTCAGCGCGCCCTGGCCGGCAGGGGCGGGCGGCGTATTGAGGCGGCGAATATGAATGCCCGCTTCCAGCAGCGCGGATAGGTTCGGCGAGGCAAAGGCGTTGAAGCCGTCGGCATGCGCTTTGGTGGTCCGGTTACCGCGATAAAGCGTGTTGTTGAAGAACAGCGACACTTCGTTAACCGGATAATTGGCGGCGACATAGAGCGAGTTCAGCAGATTCTGCTGACCGTCTGAGCGCAGCTCCGCCAGCGGGATCTGCGAGCCGGTCACGATCACCGGTTTGGCCAGATTCTCCAGCATGAAGGAGAGCGCCGAGGCGGTGAACGCCATGGTGTCCGTGCCGTGCAGGATCACAAAACCATCATAGCGGTCGTAGTTCTGCCGGATATCTTCGGCGATAGACTGCCAGTCCTGCGGCGTCATATCGGAGGAGTCGATCAGCGGCTGATATTCATGAATGGTGAAATCAGGCATCTCGGGGCGATGGAACTCCGGCATGTTTGCCAGCTGCTCCTGCAGGTGACCGGAAACCGGAATATAGCCCTGCGCCGAACGCTGCATACCGATGGTCCCGCCCGTGTAGGCTACGTAGATGTTTTTCTTTTGCATTAGAGAACTCAGACTCGCCATAAAAGGCGCAGTATAAGGGGAATAGCGGGGAAAAGCAGCCCGACCAGCGGCCGGGCTGCGAGGTTTATCGCACTTCGCCGCAGTTCAGGCAGAAGGCGTAACGGTTCTGTGGATCGTTCAGATGGTCAGACAGACCCGGCTGCGCTTTCATCGCACTCATGACATCCAGCATCGGTGCCGGCAGCCAGGCTTTCAGCGTCGCCGGCAGCATGGCCTGCACAGAGGCGTTCATCTGGCCCAGCATCATATCCAGGAAGCTCGGGTCATCCTGATACCAGCTCAGCTGCGGCTTGCTCACCTTCGCCATCTCGCCCGCTTTCTTCACGGCATCGTCGAAGTCACCCAGCGCATCGACCAGACCGTTGGCTTTGGCATCGCTGCCGGTCCAGACGTGGCCCTGGGCAATCGCATCAATCTGCTCAGGCGTTTTGTGACGCGATTTCGCGACCAGGCCGACAAAGTTACGATAGCCGTTTTCGATGGTCAGCTGCATCAGCTGCTGAACTTCCGGCGGCAGAGCTTTGGTGGTGGAGACATCCGCCAGCGGCGAGGTCGCCACGCCATCGGTGTGAATGCCGATGCTGTCCAGGCTGTTCTCCAGCGTGTTGATCACGCCAAAGATACCAATCGAGCCGGTCAGCGTGCTGGGGTTCGCCACGATGTAGCTGGCTGGCGTTGAGATCCAGTAGCCGCCGGAAGCGGCCATTCCGCCCATCGAGACCACGATAGGTTTACCGGCTGCCTGCGCCGCCGCCAGCTCCTCACGAATGGCTTCCGACGCGGTGACGCTGCCGCCCGGGCTGTTAACCCGCAGGATGATCGCTTTAATCTTCGGATCGAGGCGCGCATCGCGGATCTGCGCCGCCGTGGTGTCGCCACCGACGTTGCCCGGCGTCTCTTCGCCATCCATGATGGCGCCGCTGGCCATGATCACCGCGATATTGCCATCCTGCTGCGTGGCGGCCTGTTTCACCGGATAGTCATAGATGCTGACGCTGCGATAGTCGTTGCTCTGCTTATCCAGACCAAAGGTCTTGATGAGCGCCTGATCGGCCGCTGCACGCGACCCCAGCACATCGACCAGCTTATTATCCAGCGCGTACTGCGCCGTATCGCCCTTAACCGCGTTCAGTCCGGCAATGATCGCCGCCGCGCCCGGGAAGAGCTGCTCGGGCGTAATCTGGCGGTTAGCCGCGACCGTATTCAGGTAGTTCTGCCAGAGCTGACCGATCCAGCGGCTGTCAGCATCCCGTGCAGCCGGAGACATATCGTCACGCAGGAAAGGCTCGACCGCCGACTTGTAGGTTCCGACGCGGAAGACGTGCGAGGTGACTTTCAGCTTCTCCAGCAGCGTTTTGTAGTAGAGACCGTTGGTGGCGAAACCGTGCAGATCGACCGTGCCCTGCGGCGACAGATAGATGCGGGTAGCGTAGCTGGCCAGATAGTACTGCGCCTGGCTGTAGCTGTCGCCCAGGGCATAAATCGGCTTGCCGCTGTCGCGGAATTCACGCAGCGCCTTGCCGACATATTGCAGTGAAGGCTGATCGCCACCGGCAAACTCACGCAGGTCGAGCACCATGCCTTTGATGTTGCTGTCATCTTTGGCCTGACGGATCGCATCAACCACATCAAACAGTGAATTTTCCTGCAGACGATCACTGCTGGCCCCCAGCAGCTGACGACCGATTTTACTCAGGCGGTTGCTGACCGAGGGTTTATCGACCAGCACACCGCTGAGATCCACCTTCAGCGCGCCCTGCTGAATCGGCGCTGAACTGCCGCCGGAGCCGCTGACCTGCAGCCAGATCCCGACACCTATCACAATCAAAAAGATCAGGAAAATATTCAGAATAAATTCCCTGATAAAATTCAGTACCCGCCAGCTCCAGCGGAACAGACCTGCAATTATTCGCCACAATGTGCGCATCCGACTCTCCATATTCATGTAGCAGGAAGTGGCCGCCGCGCGGCCCGGGCTTCCCCGACGAGCTCATCCTAAAGAGCAGCGTGTTAAAAGTCAGCAGGAAATCACTGCGTACTGTTACAAAAAATCTGCCTGTGCCAGGATAATGGCAACATGACAGAGATCGGGAGAGAAACATGGACGCACTGGAGTTACTGGTCAACCGACGTTCGGCTTCACGCCTGACGGAACCGGCCCCGGCGGGCGACGCACTGGAAAATATTCTGCGTGCGGGCATGCGCGCCCCGGACCACGGCACGCTGCAACCCTGGCGTTTTATTATTGTAGAAGGTGAAGGGCGCGACCGGATGAGCCAGCTGCTGGAGCAGGCCGCACGCGATCAACAGCTGGATGAGAAGGGGATTAACAAGGCGAGTCAGGCACCGTTCCGTGCGCCAATGATTATTACGGTCGTGGCCCATTGCGAAGCGCACCACAAAGTGCCGCGCTGGGAACAGATCGCCTCGGCCAGCTGTGCCGTCATGGCCATGCAGATGGCAGCGGTCGCGCAGGGCTTTAACGGCATCTGGCGCAGCGGTGTCTGGACCGACGACGAGCGGGTACGGCAGGGGTTCGGCTGCCGCGAGCAGGATGCCATCGTCGGCTTCCTCTATCTTGGCACTCCGCAGCTGAAATCCAGCACCACGGTTCTGCCGCCCGATACCGCGCCGTTTGTACGCTACTTCTGACCTGCCTCACGCTTCCGGCAGGGCGATTTCTTTCCCTGCCGTTTGCACGGTTCCTGTGCGAACGATCGCTAAGGCCGTGCGTCATGCTTACACCTGCGTCCCTGCCAGGCTAACATAGCCTCAAGAGTCAAACCGACAGCGGACAACCGGTTTCACCGCGTTCCCCCTGATGTTAAGGATTACCTGATTCAATGCGTTTGTTTATTGCGGAAAAACCGAGCCTTGGGCGTGCTATCGCAGATGTGCTGCCGAAACCGCACCGACGCGGTGAGGGCTTTATTGCCTGCGGTAACGATCAGATTGTCACCTGGTGTGTGGGGCACCTTCTGGAGCAGGCGCAGCCTGACACTTATGACAGCCGCTATGCGCGCTGGTCGCTGGCCGACCTGCCGATCATCCCGGAGAAATGGCGATTGCAGCCGCGTCCCTCGGTGGCGAAACAGCTGAAAGTGGTGGAAGGGTTGCTGGCGCAGGCCACGGAAGTGGTGCATGCCGGTGACCCGGATCGGGAAGGGCAGTTGCTGGTGGATGAGGTGCTCGACTACCTGAATCTGTCGGCTGAAAAGCGCAGCAAGGTGCAGCGCTGTCTGATCAACGACCTTAACCCGCAGGCGGTGGACCGGGCCGTTAACCGGCTGCGTGAAAACCGCGAGTTCATTCCGCTCTGCGTCTCTGCACTGGCGCGTGCCCGTGCAGACTGGCTCTATGGCATTAACATGACCCGCGCCTGGACGCTGCTGGGCCGCAACGCGGGCTATGACGGCGTGCTGTCGGTGGGCCGGGTTCAGACGCCGGTGCTGGGGCTGGTGGTGCGACGCGATGAAGAGATCGAGAACTTCGTTCCCAAAGATTACTTCGAAGTGAAAGCGCATATCGTGACGCCGGAGGGCGCCCGGTTTGTCGCCAGTTGGATCCCCAGCGACGCCTGTGAACCCTGGCAGGATGAAGAGGGCCGCCTGCTGAAACGCGCGCTGGCCGATCATGTGGTGGCGCGCATCACCGGCCAGCCTGCGATCGTCTCTGCCTACAGCGATAAGCGGGAAAATGAGGTGGCGCCGCTGCCATTCTCGCTGTCCAGCCTGCAGATTGAGGCGGCAAAACGCTACGGACTGAGCGCGCAGACGGTGCTGGATACCTGTCAGCGCCTGTATGAAACCCACAAACTGATCACCTATCCGCGTTCGGACAGCCGCTATCTGCCGGAAGAGCATTTTGCCGGGCGTCATGCGGTGTTAAAGGCAATTCAGTCGCACCAGTCTGCCCTGACGCCACCGGCCGATTTCGATGCCGATCGCCGGAACCGCTGCTGGGATGATAAGAAGGTGGATGCTCACCACGCCATTATTCCTACCGCCCGATCCGGTGCGGTGAAACTCACCGAAAACGAACAGCACATCTATGAGCTGGTGGCGCGGCAGTATCTGATGCAGTTCTGCCCGGATGCGGTGTTCCGCAAATGTGTCATCGATCTTGATATCGCGGGCGGAAAATTCGTGGCGAAAGCGCGTTTTCTTGCGGAGGCGGGCTGGCGCGCGCTGCTGGGCAACAAAGAGCGGGATGAGGAGAACGATGGGATGCCGCTGCCGGTGGTGACCAAAGGGGATGAACTGCTGTGCGAACGGGGTGAAGTAGTGGCGAAGCAGACTCAGCCGCCGCGGCCGTTTACCGACGCCACCATTCTCTCTGCGATGACCGGCATCGCGCGTTTCGTTCAGGATAAAGAATTAAAGAAAGTGCTGCGTGCGACCGATGGTTTAGGAACGGAAGCCACGCGCGCGGGGATCATCGAACTCCTGTTTCGTCGTAGCTTCCTGGTGAAAAAGGGGCGTTATATCCACTCAACGGAGGCCGGACGCGCCCTGATTCACTCCCTGCCCGATCTGGCAGCGCGCCCCGATATGACGGCGCAGTGGGAATCGACACTGACGCGCATCAGTGAAAAGGCGTGCCGCTATGATGATTTTATGCAGCCGCTGGTTCAGACCCTGACCGGCCTGATTCAGCAGGCGCGACAGCAGCCTGCGGCGCATGCATTTCGGGGATTACCGTCCACCGGACAGAAACGTCCGGTGCGCAAAACCAGGCGTAAAGTAAAGGAGACGGAATGAGGCGTTATTCAGTTTTAGTGGTCGTGGCCCTGTCGCTGGCGAGCGGGCTGGCGCAGGCTAACGGCCGTTATCAGTCGATGCCACCAGGTAACAATGGGACGAACACGGATGTGGTGGTGGATCTGCCGCCGGAAGCCTGGACGCAGGCAGAGCGTCGTCAGCCGGACTGTCTGCGCTGCTGCATCTTCGAAAACCGTAACTACACAGAAGGCGCGGTGGTGAAATCGGAGGGCGTGTTGCTGCAGTGTGCCCGTGATGAGCAATCGCTGGGCACCAACAATCTGATCTGGAAGATTGTGAAATAATCATCGCGTGGCGTCCGGCCACGCGACCGTTACTTAAAAGCGGAAAGTTGACCAGACAGGCGCGTGGTCAGACGGCTTCTCCATGCGCCGGATCTCATAGTCGATGCCGCTCTCCACGCAGTGCGCGGCCAGGTTTTTGCTGGCCAGCAGCAGGTCGATGCGCAGTCCGCGGTTGTCATCGAAGCCTTTAGACCGGTAGTCGAACCAGGAGAAGCGATCGGCGACCGCCGGATTCTGCTCACGCCACGTATCCACCAGACCCCAGCCCAGCAAGCGGTCCATCCACTCACGCTCTTCCGGCAGGAAAGAGCACTTGCCGGTGCGCAGCCAGCGCTTGCGGCTCTCCTCACCGATACCGATATCCAGGTCGGTGCTGCTGATATTCATATCGCCCATAATCAGCACCGGCTTATCGGCAGGCAGATCGTCAGTCAGCAGACGCTGCAGATCGCGGTAGAACTTCTCTTTGGCGGGAAACTTGGTCGGGTGGTCGCGACTTTCACCCTGCGGGAAGTAGCCGTTGATCACCGTGATATCGCCGATCGGGCTGGGAAGTTCTGCGATAATCAGACGGCGCTGGGCCTCCTCGTCGTCACCCGGGAAGCCACGGCTGACAGAGACCGGCTGAGCTTTGGTCAGCAACGCGACGCCGTAATGGCCTTTCTGCCCGTGATAGAAGACGTGATAGCCGAGCTTTGACACCTCTTCCAGCGGGAACATGTCGTCATGGACTTTGGTTTCCTGCAGACCGATAACATCGGGTTGATGCTGTTCGACGAGCGCCTCTAACTGATGCGGGCGGGCACGCAAACCGTTGATGTTAAATGAAACAAATTTCATGAGTTCGACCATTGTTCAGCAAGTGATGGGCGAAGATGGTAGCGATTTTTGCTGAAAAAGTCATGGCGGAACAGGCGGAGAATTACAGCAGAAAGGAAAGGGCAGGGATAACGGAAGCCGGATCGAAGATTCTCATCCCTCTCCCCGAAGTATCAGGAGACAACGATGTCGGAAAGCAAATAGGGTGTTTTACAGAAGATGGTGGTGGGAGAAGGATGATTCGGCGCGCTGCGCCTCACCCTGCGGGCCGCGCTGAAGCGCGTTGTCTCGCCATGCCCGACCCGAACCTTGATCGAAGGTTCTCATCCCTCTCCCCGAAGTATCAGGAGACAAAGATGTCGGAAGGTAAATAGGGTGTTTTACAGAAGATGGTGGTGGGAGAAGGATTCGAACCTTCGAAGTCTGTGACGGCAGATTTACAGTCTGCTCCCTTTGGCCGCTCGGGAATCCCACCTGGGATATGGCTGGCTTACGCGAATGCAGATTCAGATGGTGGTGGGAGAAGGATTCGAACCTTCGAAGTCAGTGACGGCAGATTTACAGTCTGCTCCCTTTGGCCGCTCGGGAACCCCACCATATACATGGCTATTTAACTGGCCTTGCTTGCGAGAGCGCTGTCTCGGTAAGCGGGGCGCATCATATCAAATGAAGCGGATGTGTAAAGCATTGAAATGCAGAAAATGAATCGTTTGCCGTTTTTTTATTCTTGGCGGTGCATCCCTGAACGAAATGCACCGATTTATTGAGCGATTAGAGAATAACGGTGCGGTTGCCGTAGACGAAGACGCGCTGCGCCAGCACCTGATACAGCGCGCGGCTAAGCACGTTTTTCTCCACGTCGCGGCCGGCGCGCATCATATCCTCGGCGGAATAGGTGTGATCGACGTGGATCACGTCCTGCATGATGATCGGGCCTTCGTCGAGATTGTCGTTAACGTAGTGGGCGGTGGCGCCGATGATTTTTACCCCGCGCTCATAGGCCTGGTGATAAGGGCGCGCGCCGATAAACGCCGGCAGGAACGAATGGTGAATGTTGATCACCTGATTCGGGTAATGTTGCACGAAGGCCGGGGTCAGCACGCGCATATATTTGGCCAGCACCACGTAATCCGGCTGATATTGATCGATCTTGGCCGTCATTTCGCGGTCATGCTGTTCACGCGTCAGGCCTTCGTGGCTCACCAGATGGAAAGGAATATCGAAACGCTCCACCAGCGATTGCAGCGTGTCGTGGTTGCCGATCACGGCGGCGATTTCAACGTCGAGGCCGCCATAGGCGCTTTTCATCAACAGATCGCCCAGGCAGTGGGCCTCTTTGGTGACCAGCACCACGATGCGCCGGCGCCCGGTGCTGTGCAGCTCACGCAGCGAACCTTCCGGCAGCGCGCTGTCCAGATCGGCCAGCAGCGTGTTGTCGTTGAAAATGCCTTCCAGCTCGGTGCGCATGAAGAAACGCCCGGTGCGGTGATCGACGAACTCATTATTCTGCACGATATTGAGTTCGTGCTTGTAACAGATGTTGGTGATCTTGGCGATCAGCCCTTTGGCGTCCGGGCAGATGGTGCGTAACACTTTCCGTTGTACATTTTGGTGTGGCATGGGTTTGAGGATCCTGTCTGATACTGAACGGCCTGTCTGCGCAGGCGTAAACGTGAAGCGCCGGCCGGCTAGCGCCCGCAGCACTTCTTGTATTTTTTCCCTGAGCCACAGGGACACATCGCATTTCTGCCGGGCTGGGGTTTGGTGCCGTCGATATAATACCAACGTTGATCGCGACGAAGGAAGCGCGAGCGCTCATGCATCGCCTGCGGTTCGCCGCTTTCGCCATCGATAAAGCGGGCGATGAATTCGACGAAGCCTTCTTCCGGCTCATGACCGGCTTTCTCTTCCACGATCGTCAGGCCTAACCATTCGGTATTTTTAAAGCTGTCGACGATTGCATTGCGCCACGCTTCGGCGCCGCAGCCGGGGTGCCAGGTGGCGATCAGATAGTCGACGTTATGACTCACGTAGGCGGTGAAGCGTGAACGCATCAGCTGACCGGGCGTGGGCGCCGGCTGATTGCCGCTGATAAAAGGGGCGCAGCACGCGTTATACGCCTGTCCGCTGCCGCATGGGCATGATTCGGGCAAAATAACTCCTGAGAACACGAGGCAGAAAATGAATTTAGCGCATATGTTACCTAACAATATTCGTCAGTGACAATCTACCCTGAAAGCAGAGAACACCTTTCACCGCGAGGATGGCGCTATGCGGCAAATCAAGATCGGACTGGCGCTGGGGGCGGGCTCGGCCAAAGGCTGGGCGCACATCGGCGTGATTAATGCGATAAAGAAACTGGGGATTGAGGTTGATATCGTGGCCGGTTGCTCCGTCGGCGCGTTGGTGGGGGCGGCGTTCGCCAGCCACCGTTTGCCGGCGATGGAGCAGTGGGTGCGATCGTTCAGCTATTGGGACGTGATTCGCCTGATGGATTTTTCCTGGCACCGTGGCGGCCTGTTGCGCGGCGAGCGGGTGTTTAACGCCGTCGGACAGTTGTTGAAGATCAATGATATCGCCGAATGTGCGCTGAAGTTCGGCGCCGTGACGACCAATCTCAGCACCGGGCGTGAGCTGTGGCTGACCGAAGGTGATATTCATCAGGCGATACGCGCCTCCTGCAGCATGCCTGGCCTGTTGGCACCGGTGTGGGCCGACGGCTATTGGCTGGTGGATGGCGCGGTGGTCAATCCCGTGCCGGTGTCGCTTTGTCGCGCCATGGGTGCCGATATCGTCATCGCGGTCGATCTGCAGCATGACGCGCACCTGATGCAGCAGGATCTGTTCTCGATACGTATCGAGGAAGAAAGCCCGGACGATGCGCCTGCGGCCACCTGGCGCGGGCGTCTGCGGGAGCGCATCGGCAGAATGCGGCAGCGCAAACCGGCGGCGCCCACGGCGATGGAGGTCATGGGCACCTCGATTCAAATGCTGGAAAATCGCCTGAAGCGCAACCGGATGGCGAGCGATCCGCCGGATGTGCTGATTCAACCTTTTTGCCCGCAAATCTCGACGCTGGATTTCCACCGCGCCAATGAAGCGATCGAAGCGGGATTGCTGGCGGTGGAAAAACAACTGGATCGGTTGTTGCCGTTGATAAAAAATAGATAATTCTCGGTTCTCGGTTGGCATTGCGCGGTCAGTCTGTTTCAGACGAGCATAAGTGACCTTTTTGAGCCACTATTACACTATGGAAAGGGACGAGGCTCGGCTGATGGCATTACCACTTACTCACAAGCGCATCTTGATCGTTGAGGACGAACAGGTTTTTCGTTCGGTGCTGGTCGGTTATTTGGCCTCGCTGGGCGCTGAAACCGGCGAGGCGACCAACGGTTTACAGGCGTTGAGTGCCGTCGATGACTTCAAGCCGGATCTGATTCTGTGCGATCTCGCGATGCCGGAAATGGGCGGTATCGAATTCGTTGAACACCTGCGTTTGCAGGGGGTACAGATCCCGGTGCTGGTGATCTCGGCCACCGACAAGATGGCTGACATCGCCAAGGTGCTGCGGTTGGGCGTGCAGGATGTGCTGCTCAAGCCGCTGACCGATCTCAACCGCCTGCGTGAAGCGGTGCTGGCGTGCTTATACCCCAATATGTTCACCTCTCAGGCGATTGAAGAGGTTGAACTGTTTCAGGATTGGGACGCGCTGAGCAAGAATCCTTCCGAAGCCGTCAAACTGCTTAAACAATTGCAGCCGCCGGTACAGCAGACCATTGCGCATTGCCGGATCAACTATCGGCAGTTAACCACCGGCGAAAATCCCGGCCTGGTGCTGGATATCGCCGCCTTGTCAGAAAAGGATCTGGCATTCTATTGTCTGGACGTCACGCGCGCCGGCGATAATGGCGTATTGGCGGCTTTGCTGTTGCGCGCGTTATTTAATGGGCTGCTGCAAGATCATCTGGCTAATCAACAGCATCGTCTGCCGCAAATGTCGGCATTGTTAAAGCAGGTTAATCAATTATTGCGGCAGGGGAAATTAGACGGTCAATTCCCTCTGTTGTTGGGATATTATCACACCGAAAATAAAAACCTGATCCTGGTTTCTGCCGGGCTGCATGCCAACGTCAATACCGGTGACAATCAAATCCAGCTGAACAACGGCGTGCCGCTGGGGACGCTGGGAGCTACCTACATGAATCAGATCAGTCAGCGCTGTGCCGCCTGGCAGTGTCAGGTATGGGGCAGCGGTGGCCGATTGCGGCTGATGCTCAGCGCTGAATAACAGGCAGCGATCGGCGAGATCTTAAGCTATTCACTTATCGGTAATTAAACCGTTTATTTATTCTCCCGATTATCCGAACGGGTAATAGTCCTAAATGTTTTCTATTTGTGTTCCGGCTAATGCTCGGCGCGTATAAGCTGGTATACTCCGAAGGTTTTTTTATATCGAGCCAAGCTCATAAAATGAGCGTCTTAGCTTTAAGAGAGGAAATAATGCCTGCTGTAAATCGCAAAGTCAGAAAAGCCGTGATCCCGGTTGCAGGCTTGGGTACGCGGATGTTGCCGGCCACCAAAGCCATTCCGAAAGAAATGCTGCCTCTGGTTGATAAACCGCTGATCCAATACGTCGTCAATGAGTGCATTGCGGCGGGGATTAACGAGATTGTGCTGGTCACCCACTCCTCCAAGAACTCGATCGAAAACCATTTTGATACCAGTTTCGAACTCGAAGCGATGCTGGAAAAACGCGTCAAGCGCCAATTGCTGGATGAAGTGCAGTCGATCTGCCCGAAAGGCGTTACCGTGATGCAGGTTCGTCAGGGCAATGCCAAAGGCCTGGGGCACGCAATTATGTGTGCCTACCCGATGGTGGGCGATGAGCCGGTCGCGGTGGTGCTTCCTGACGTGATCCTCGATGAATACAGCGCCGATCCGAAAAAAGACAACCTGCACGAAATGCTGCAGCGCTTCGAAACCACCGGCGTCAGCCAAATCATGGTTGAACCCGTGCCGCATAAGGATGTCGGAAACTACGGCGTAGCCGACTGCAAGGGCGTCGATCTGCAACCGGGCGAAAGCGCGCCGATGGTCAGCGTGGTCGAGAAGCCGTCGCCGGATAAAGCGCCTTCCAACCTGGCGATTGTCGGGCGTTACGTGTTGTCCGCCGATATTTGGCCGCTGTTGGCGAAAACGCCTCCAGGCGCCGGCGATGAAATTCAGCTGACTGACAGCATCGAAATGCTGATGCAGCAGGAAACGGTGGAAGCGTATCACCTGAAAGGCGTGAGCCATGACTGCGGTAATAAACTGGGTTACATGCAGGCTTTTGTAGAGTACAGCATGCGTCATGCCAGCCTGGGCAAAGAATTTTCTCAGTGGCTGCAACAGGTTGTTGCCGCTGACAAGAAGTGATTTTATCTTTCGTCTTAATTTGAAAAACTAGGATTTTCACATGAAAGTAACAGTTTTTGGTATTGGTTATGTGGGGCTGGTACAGGCCGCGGTGCTGGCTGAAGTTGGCCATGACGTTATGTGCATCGATGTTGATGAGCGAAAAGTCGAAAACCTGAAAAAAGGGAATATCCCGATTTTTGAGCCGGGCCTGGCGCCGCTGGTGCAGCAAAACTATGAGGCCGGGCGCCTGCATTTCACCACCGATGCCAAAGCGGGCGTGGCGCACGGGAATATCCAGTTTATCGCCGTCGGCACGCCGCCGGATGAGGACGGCTCCGCCGATCTGAAATATGTCACCGCGGTGGCGCGCACCATCGCCGAGCACATGACCGATCGCAAAGTGGTGATCGACAAATCCACCGTGCCGGTCGGCACGGCGGACAAGGTGCGTCAGGTGATGGCGGAAACGCTGGCTAAGCGCGGCAGCAACGTGCCGTTCGACGTGGTGTCCAACCCTGAATTCCTGAAGGAAGGCGCTGCGGTGGCTGACTGCATGCGCCCTGAGCGCATCGTGATCGGTACCGATAATAAAGAGGTGATCGAACCTATTCGCGAGCTGTACGAGCCGTTTAACCGCAATCACGATCGTATGATCATGATGGATATCCGCAGCGCGGAGCTGACCAAATACGCCGCCAACTGCATGTTGGCGACCAAAATCAGCTTTATGAACGAAATGTCCAACCTGGCGGAAATGCTGGGCGCGGACATCGAGAAAGTGCGTCAGGGCATCGGTTCCGATTCACGCATCGGCTATCACTTCATCTACCCTGGCTGTGGCTACGGTGGCTCTTGCTTCCCGAAAGATGTGCAGGCCTTGATCCGCACGGCGGAGCAGATCGGTTACCAACCGAAGCTGTTGCAGGCGGTAGAGCAGGTCAACTACCAACAGAAAGACAAGCTGAGCAGCTTTATCAAAGACTATTTCGGCAGCGATTTGAAGGGCAAAACCTTCGCACTGTGGGGTCTGGCGTTCAAGCCGAATACCGATGACATGCGTGAAGCCTCCAGCCGCGTGCTGATGGAGCAACTGTGGGCTGCCGGCGCCACCGTTCAAGCCTACGATCCGGAAGCGATGAACGAAGTTCAGCGCATCTATGGCCAGCGTGACGATCTGAAACTGATGGGCACCAAAGAGGCTGCGTTGCACGGCGCCGATGCGCTGGTGATTTGCACCGAATGGCAGAATTTCCGCGCACCGGACTTCGACGTGATCAAGGGTGCGTTGAAACAGCCGGTGATCTTCGATGGACGTAACCTGTACGATCCGGAGCGTTTGGCGAATCGTGGCTTTACCTACTATGCGATTGGCCGCGGCGCATCGATTAAACCGGTTATTTAAGGAGTGACCATGAAATTCCTGGTTACAGGCGCCGCAGGGTTTATTGGTTATCACGTTGCAGAGCGTTTGTTGACCGCCGGGCATCAGGTTGTCGGCATCGATAACCTGAATGACTATTATGACGTGGGCCTGAAAACGGCCCGTCTGGACAGACTGGCGGATAAGCCGGGATTCCGCTTTATCAAGCTGGATTTGGCCGATCGCGAAGGCATGGCGGCATTGTTCGCTGAGCATCAGTTTCAGCGCGTCATTCATTTGGGCGCGCAAGCCGGCGTGCGTTATTCGCTGGTCAACCCGTTGGCTTATGCGGACGCCAACCTGATCGGCCATTTGAACGTGCTGGAAGGCTGCCGGCATAATAAGGTCGAGCATTTACTTTACGCGTCCTCCAGCTCTGTTTATGGCCTCAATCGCAAGCTGCCGTTTGCTACCGAAGATTCTGTCGACCACCCTGTGTCACTGTATGCGGCAACCAAAAAAGCCAATGAGCTGATGTCACACAGCTACTCTCATTTATACGGTCTTCCGACGACGGGGCTGCGCTTCTTTACCGTATATGGTCCCTGGGGGCGTCCGGATATGGCGCTGTTCAAGTTTACCAAGGCCATATTGGCGGGGGAGAGCATCGATGTATATAACCACGGTGAAATGCACCGTGACTTTACTTACATTGATGATATCACCGAGGCGATTGTGCGGCTGCAGGCGGTTATTCCGCAGGCAGATCCGTCATGGACCGTTGAACAGGGATCGCCGGCGACCAGTTCCGCGCCGTATCATGTTTATAATATCGGCAATAACTCCCCCGTTAAACTGATGGAATATATCACGGCATTGGAGCAGGCTTTGGGGGTAACGGCCCGCAAGAATATGCTGCCGATGCAACCTGGCGACGTGATGGATACCAGCGCGGATACCGCAGAGCTTTATCGTGACATTGGTTTTAAGCCGGAAACCAGCGTTGAAGAGGGTGTGAAGCGCTTTGTTGATTGGTATAAGGCATTCTACCAGGTTCAATAATTGAACGAGGGTAAATGCGATAAAGGGGCCTTAGGGCCCTTTTTTTTCACTGGGATTTCGTGCAAGGAGGAAAATGCGAATTAGGATATTTACTAAAAGAAAAGGGATGAGGCGGGATCACGGCTATAAGCTTTAAAATGAAAAGGCCCCCCGCAGGGAGCCTTTCAGATACGGACTGAATCGCTATTACAGCAGGAAATCATCCAGAGATTTACCTTGCTCTTCGATAGCTTTCTTAATCACCGCAGGGGTACGGCCTTGGCCGGTCCAGGTTTTCAGTTCGCCGTTTTCGTCTTTATATTGGTATTTAGCAGGACGTGCTGCACGTTTTGCTTTGCCGGCAGCCTTGTTGGCAGCCATGGTTTGCAGCAGTTCATTCGGATCGATACCGTCAGCAATCAGCATTTCGCGGTATTGCTGCAGTTTACGAGTGCGTTCTTCGATTTCTGCTTGAGCCTGGCTGTCTTCTTCGCGACGTTCGTTCACAACAACTTCCAGTTTCTCGAGCATTTCTTCCAGCGTTTCCAGTGTGCATTCTCTTGCCTGGGCGCGCAGAGTGCGGATGTTGTTCAAAATCTTTAATGCTTCGCTCATTGTCCTAGTCTCAAATTATATTGGTGGGGGGCGTCTCGATAATAATAGAGTGCTATTTTCCTTTCTGCAATAGCCAAATTGACTTGAATACTCAAATTTACCTTTTAAAAAACCGTTAATCGGATCTGTCCGACTAATATAGGAAGGGCTGTTAACTATTACCCTCACCGCACTTAAGTCAAAATTTCAGCAGGCATGCTTTAAAATGCGCGTGGCACAAGGCTTTCATCGATAAGTTATCGCTGTAATTTATATCAATATTACAATGGGTTCTGTGGGCTTAATCACGTCATGACGAGGCAGACATTGTAAACAATAGGGGTATCTGGGTAAAGATTGCGTCAGGAAACGTCGGGGGAGAACGAAGGTGATTAAATGCCCTGTATTGGCCTCACGTATAATAGGCAAGCACTCCGCCGCGGTCGCGGCGCCTGCCGAGGTGAAAGGGGGGATTATGCATTAATCGGCAAATGACCGGCTTAACCATTAGCAAGAATTAATAGTGATGACAGGCATACATTATCCTGTAAATAGCGGTAAAAAGAACGGGCCGACAGAAGGATATGTTTCGCTTGAAAGCGCATTATTACGGCGAACGCAATATTCGCTCGCTTTGGGCTGAGCCGGGGGGCGGGTTATGGTACACTCACCGTCCTAATCAACATTTGAATATTTCTTATACCATCGGAGTTGCGGGGCCATGGCTCAACTTTATTTTTATTACTCTGCGATGAATGCCGGCAAGTCCACCGCGCTGCTACAGTCTTCATATAACTATCAAGAACGTGGTATGCGCACGCTGGTGTTCACTGCGGAGATCGATCACCGCTTTGGGGTGGGCAAAGTCAGCTCGCGCATCGGTTTATCCTCGCAGGCCCAGCTCTATAACAACGACTCGATGCTGTACGCCATGATTCAGCAGGAGCATCAACAGCAGCCGGTGCATTGCGTGCTGCTGGATGAAAGCCAGTTCCTGACCAAGGCCCAGGTTGAGCAATTGTGCGATGTGGTGGACCAACTGGACATTCCCGTATTGTGCTACGGCCTGCGTACCGATTTTCTCGGTGAGCTGTTTATCGGCAGCCAATATTTGCTGGCCTGGGCTGATAAGCTGGTGGAATTGAAAACCATCTGCCACTGCGGGCGCAAAGCCAATATGGTGTTGCGGTTGGATGAAAACGGCCAGGCGATGCACGCCGGTGAGCAGGTGGTGATTGGCGGTAACGAGAGCTATGTCTCCGTCTGCCGCAAGCATTATAAAGAAGCGATTCACTCCCTGGAGTAGGGGAGAAAACGCCGCCAAAGCCCGCTGAAGCGTTTTGGTGACCTGAGTCGAAATGCAGCGCCTCGGGCGCAATAAAAAACCCGCCGTGTGGCGGGTTTTTTTATCGGTTCACGGAACCGTTATTTCTTGGGCTTCTTTACCGCGGCTTTGGCGGCAGCCGGAGCGGCAGCTTCCTCTTCTACCGCTTCGCTGAATTCGCGGCCGTAGAAGGTATCCAGCATGATTTGCTTCAGTTCGGCAATCAGCGGATAGCGCGGGTTGGCGCCGGTGCATTGGTCGTCGAACGCGTCTTCCGACAGCTTGTCGACTTTCGCCAGGAAGTCCGCCTCCTGCACACCCGCTTCGCGGATGGAGGTTGGGATGCCCAACTCGGTTTTCAGCTCGTCCAGCCAGGCAAGCAGTTTCTCAATCTTCTGCGCGGTGCGGTCGCCCGGGGCGCTCAGGCCGAGGTGGTCGGCGATTTCAGCGTAGCGGCGGCGCGCCTGAGGGCGGTCGTACTGGCTGAAGGCCGTCTGCTTGGTCGGGTTGTCGTTCGCATTGTAGCGAATAACGTTGGAAATCAGCATCGCGTTGGCCAGGCCGTGCGGAATGTGGAACTCCGAACCCAGCTTGTGCGCCATGGAGTGACAAACCCCAAGGAAGGCGTTGGCGAAAGCGATACCGGCGATGGTGGCGGCGTTGTGCACGCGTTCACGAGCAACCGGGTTTTTCGCGCCTTCTTTATAGCTGGCCGGCAGATACTCTTTCAACAGTTTCAGCGCCTGCAGCGCCTGGCCGTCGGAGTATTCGTTCGCCAGCACCGAGACGTAGGCTTCCAGCGCGTGGGTGACCGCATCCAGACCGCCGAAGGCACACAGGGATTTCGGCATGTTCATCACCAGGTTGGCGTCGACAATCGCCATGTCCGGGGTCAGCGCATAGTCGGCCAGCGGGTATTTCTGCCCGGTGGTGTCGTCGGTCACGACGGCGAATGGCGTGACTTCCGAACCGGTGCCTGAGGTGGTGGTGATAGCGATCATCTTCGCTTTCACGCCCATTTTCGGGAACTTGTAGATACGCTTGCGAATGTCCATGAAGCGCAGCGCCAGATCCTCGAAGTGGGTTTCAGGATGTTCGTACAGCACCCACATGATTTTCGCAGCGTCCATCGGCGAACCGCCGCCCAGCGCGATGATGACGTCCGGTTTGAAGGAGTTCATCTGCTCGGCGCCTTTACGCACGATGCTCAGTGTCGGGTCGGCTTCCACTTCGAAGAACACTTCGGTTTCGATGCCGTGAGACTTCAGAACCTTGGTGATCTGGTCGGCATAGCCGTTGTTGAACAGGAAACGGTCGGTCACGATGAAGGCGCGTTTTGCCCCGTCGGTCGCCACTTCTTCCAGCGCGATAGGCAGCGAGCCACGGCGGAAGTAGATCGATTTCGGAAGTTTATGCCACAACATGTTTTCTGCTCGCTTCGCTACAGTTTTCTTGTTGATCAGGTGTTTAGGTCCGACGTTTTCAGAGATGGAGTTACCACCCCAGGAGCCGCAACCCAGCGTCAGCGAAGGCGCGAGTTTGAAGTTATACAGGTCGCCGATACCGCCCTGAGAAGCCGGGGTGTTGATCAGGATGCGAGCCGTTTTCATTTTATCGCCGAAGTAGGCAATGCGAGCCGTTTGGTTATCCTGGTCGGTGTACAGGCAGGAAGTGTGGCCGATACCGCCCATGGCGACCAGTTTTTCGGCTTTGGCGACGGCGTCTTCGAAGTCTTTGGCCCGGTACATCGCCAGCGTCGGCGACAGTTTTTCATGGGCGAAAGGTTCGGACTCGTCGACCAGCTTCACTTCGCCGATCAGCACTTTGGTGTTGGCCGGCACTTTGATGCCTGCCATCTCGGCGATTTTCGGTGCGGATTGCCCGACGATGGCCGCGTTCAGACCGCCGTTTTTCAGGATGATGTCCTGCACCGCTTTCAGTTCTTTACCCTGCAGCAGATAGCCGCCGTGGGAAGCGAAGCGTTCGCGTACCGCATCATAAATAGAGTCGACGACGATGACCGACTGTTCGGAAGCGCAGATAACGCCGCTGTCGAAGGTTTTGGACATCAGGATAGACGCGACCACGCGCTTGATGTCTGCGGTTTCGTCTACCACCACCGGCGTATTACCGGCGCCGACGCCGATGGCCGGTTTGCCGGAGCTGTAGGCGGCTTTCACCATGCCCGGGCCACCGGTGGCCAGGATCAGGTTGATGTCCGGGTGGTGCATCAGCTGGTTGGACAGCTCGACGGTCGGTTGGTCGATCCAACCGATGATGTCTTTCGGCGCGCCGGCGGCGATAGCGGCTTGCAGCACGATATCGGCGGCTTTGTTGGTGGCATTTTTCGCACGCGGGTGCGGCGAGAAGATGATGCCGTTACGGGTTTTCAGGCTGATCAGCGCTTTGAAGATCGCGGTAGAAGTTGGGTTGGTGGTAGGGACGATACCGCAAATCAGGCCGATAGGCTCGGCGATGGTGATGGTACCGAAGGTGTCATCTTCAGACAGGATGCCACAGGTTTTTTCATCTTTATAGGCGTTGTAGATGTACTCGGAAGCGAAGTGGTTTTTGATCACTTTGTCTTCGACGATACCCATTCCGGATTCTTCCACGGCCATTTTGGCCAACGGGATACGGGCATCAGCAGCGGCGAGGGCGGCAGCGCGGAAAATTTTATCCACTTGCTCTTGAGTGAAGTTGGCATATTCGCGCTGGGCTTTTTTGACACGTGCGACAAGCTCGTTCAGTTCAGCGACATTCGTTACAGCCATAATGCTCTCCTGATAATGTTAAACTCTTTCAGTAAATAAGCCGTGCGAGCCACTAGTATAGTCATAACGGGAATAAACGGTGATTTGAATACCGGGGCTTTCCCGCGTTATTTCTTCGCATGCTGCTGATTTGCTTAAAGAGCTTCACCCTACGCCAACCGGAGGGGCAGGCAGTGAGGAGAAGGGAACCGGCTGGGCTGCCGCCGACTTTGTTCTACTCCCTGACTACGACTAAGAGCTTACCTACTGTTGGGTAGTCGATTTGTGATCTAAATCATGAAAAGTGCAAGCTGACACCTTTCAGCTTGCCGGTGTTGGGAATCATTCTTGATAACTGTGAGCGATGACTCTTTTTTCAACATAAAAAATCAAAAGGCCATACATCACTTTAACAAAGGACATTTGTTTCGTTGCATAACTTGCTGACAGTCAAAAATGCTGCTTGGGCCGGATGGATTACCCGCGCCAATTCCATTACATTAGCGCGCATAGGCAGCACACCTTTTTTATAGCGATTAATGCGGAGCATCTGTGGGCCAATCTCTGTTGGATCTTTCCGGCTTTATCAAGTTCTTTGTCGGTCTGTTTGCGCTGGTCAACCCGGTGGGCATCTTGCCGGTGTTTATCAGCATGACCAGCTACCAGGCGGAAGCGGGGCGCAATAAAACCAACCTGACCGCCAACCTGTCGGTCGCCATCATTTTGTGGACGTCGCTTTTCCTGGGCGAAGGGATCCTGCGGATGTTCGGCATCTCTATCGATTCGTTCCGCATCGCCGGCGGTATTCTGGTGGTGACCATCGCCATGTCGATGATCAGCGGCAAGCTGGGGGAAGACAAGCAAAACAAACAGGAGAAATCGGAGAGCGCGATCCGCGAAAGCATCGGCGTGGTGCCGTTAGCGCTGCCGCTGATGGCGGGGCCGGGGGCGATCAGTTCCACCATCGTGTGGAGTTCCCGTTATCACAACTGGCAAAGCCTGCTCGGCTTTACGGTGGCGATCGCCTTGTTCGCCTTTTGTTGCTGGCTGTTGTTCCGCGCCGCGCCGCTGTTGGTGCGTTTGCTGGGGCAGACCGGCATCAACGTGATCACCCGTATCATGGGTCTGCTGCTGATGGCGCTCGGCATCGAGTTTATCGTTACCGGCATTAAGGCGATATTCCCCGGCCTGTTGTAATACCCTTTGTTTAGCCGCGTACCTTTCGCGTCGGCGCAGCTAAAATTAATTTTAAAGTTTAAATTATTTATTGGTTCGCATTATTATAGTGCACAGAGTGAATAAAAATTATGCCGTTGCACTCTTATGTTGCATAAATCTCATGTTGCTGCTCAAAAAAAACGCTGAGCGCTATTTCAAACACTTTTCCTCCCCCCTTTTCGCGCATTTTGCCCCTGTTCAACGGTAAAGCTGTTGTTAAATTAGTCACATCATTCTGTGGGGCTTGTCTCACTTTCATCCAGGTGTTATTAGTGATTAACCGCCCGTAGACAGGTGTTTGTTCTTTGAATGATTGGATTGTTAACTGAATGTTTCTTTTTGCGGCGGTGAGATCGTGCTGACGGTTTCAATTGAAATGAATTCGGTTTTTTTGCCTTTAAAATCATATCAATGACATTGGTTTTTCTTGGCCTCGAACGCAGGGGACGGATCGGGCTTCGTGCGATAAAAGAGAATTGCTTAACATTTTCGTAAAATTTATTGGCTATGGAATTTGGCTTCTGCTAATTTCCGAGCAACTTTCCCGTGGTCAATTAACTGAAATGCGCCATAAAAACGGGAATGATTTTTGCTGGTATCCGTTTATTTAGAATTCTTATAAACACTTCACAAACTTCGATAAGCGATGCTTGTCGGTGAAAAGGAGC